>Ga0209913_1000972_pt1 | contig 19102 bp, 16 predicted proteins | sample PersoiDNA2013203_FD_185805 | JGI IMG/M metagenome (GOLD analysis project Ga0209913, IMG submission 185805) | Permafrost soil microbial communities from the Arctic, to analyse light accelerated degradation of dissolved organic matter (DOM) -... | ecosystem: Environmental > Terrestrial > Soil >... | reverse complement strand
GGGATTCGTGGCCTTCATCCCGAAACCCTACACGCTTCAGGAACTGGCCACACGCGTGCGTCAGTCTTTGTCCACTCCGGCCGCTCGGGCGTCCAGCCCGTCGGAGGAACCGACCGTCTGAGAACCGCCTCCGGCAGATGCGCCGGCCACGGCGAATGTTCGCAGGCCCCGGAAGGTGCGGGGGGTAACGAAGGCCAGCATCGCCCCCAGGAACACGACGCCAATGACCCCGCTGACGAAGAAGCCCTTATTGGCACCGAGGGCATCGCAGATCTTACCCGCATAGAGCGCACCGATGGGGGTCGAACCCACGAAAACGAGGTTGTAGGCAGCCATAACACGGCCGCGCATGCTGTCCGGTGACTGCATCTGGAGAGCCGTGTTACACATCGTCGACAAAGCCGCCATACCGAATCCACAGAAGACCAGCAGCAAGCCGGTCAAGTAAAAATTCCGCTGTATTCCGACGAGGATCATCGCAACCGCCAGGATGAACCCCGAACCATAAATGTAGGCAGGAGTCGGTTCCAAGCGTGTTCCACCGAGAGACATGAGTACCCCGGCGGCGAGTGCGCCTACTCCCATTGCCGACATCAGTCCCCCGTAGCCATCTGCCTGTAGACCAAGAGTCAGTTTGGCAAAGCTGGGAATGATAATGTTGAAATTAAGCAGGAACAGGCTGATGATGCCTGCTATCGCCAAGAGGCTTATGATGACTTGATTCTGGACAATGTACTGCGTGCCCTCGCGGACTTCCTGAGCATAGCTCCCCATCTTGCTCTTGGTCGGCTTGCGGCCAGCTTTCATCAGGAGAAGACTGATGATGACGGCTATGAAACTGACCGAGTTCAGAGCAAATGTCCAGGGAATGCCCACGATAGCGATCAGGACCCCACCGATGCCAGGGCCGATAACACGGGCGATGTTGAACATCGTGCTGTTGAGGGCAACAGCATTGACGACGGCAGATCTGTCGTTCACCTGTTCACCCACAAACGCCTGTCTGGTCGGCCAGTCGATAGCACTGATAATGCCTGTGACGGCGGCAATAACCAGCACGTGCCAGTACTGCGCATGACCCCCGAACGTCACGACAGCCAGAGCAGCAGCGGCCAGCGCATACATGATCTGCGTAAACAACAGGATCGAGCGCTTTGGAAAACGATCGATGATCGGTCCAATGAATACCGAGAGGATCAGAGACGGGAGAAACTGGATGCTGGTCAGAACCCCAAGCTTGAGGGGTGAGTTTGTCAGTTTGAGAACCAGCCAGGACTGCCCGGTGTTCTGGAGCCATGTACCGACAAGAGATATGCTTTGGCCCGCAAACCAGAGCCGGTAGTCTTTGGACTCAAAAGCCGGAAGCCGCTTTCGAATGTTCACTCAGTCTCTTCCTTTCGCTAACCGAATTATCCGATGGCTACAGTCTACTCTCGTTGTTGTAGAGTCAAGAACCTAGTTCCTCACCATCTGGAGCACGGTCTGGACCGTCAGCGTCGCCGCCAGGATGATCATGACGATAGCCTGCGCCCATACCGCGATGTTTTTGCCCCGGCTGTTGACGTACTCACCCATCAATGACTTGTCATTGATCAGCTTCAGCATGAGGACAAGTATCAGAGGGAGCAGGACACCATTCGCCGCCTGCGAAAACAGCATGATGCCGATGAGCCTGCTCTCCGGTACGAACATAATCGTTCCTGCGCCCAGAACGATAAGAGTCGTATACAGACCATAGAAAAGAGGGGCCTCGCTGAATGACTTGCCGACCCCCGACTCCCAGCCAAATGCTTCGGCCACGGAATACGCCGTCGAGAGAGGCAGGACCCCAGCCGCCATGATCGAGGCGTTGATCAGACCGATAGCAAAGAGGATCGACGCGTATTTTCCCGCGAGTGGCGCCAGTGCACCTGCCGCTTCTGCCGCAGTATTGACCCGTACGCCCGCCACAAACAGAGTACTTGCGCACGCGACGACGATGAAAAAGGACACGAAGTTGGTGAGGAAACTGCCAATGTAGGTGTCCAGAACCTCATAGCGGTAGTGCTTCAGATCGATCGCCTTCTCCGCGACCGAAGACTGCTGGTAGAACTGCATCCACGGCGCAATCGTGGTTCCTATCGTAGCGATGAACAGCGAGGTGAACTCGGGGTTCATCTGGAACGTCGGAACGACAGCAGACTTGGCAACGACCCCCCAGTTGGGATGTGCCATGAAAGCGCTGATGACATAGGTCAGATACAGGACACAGAACACGAGTAGAACTTTCTCCACAGCGCGATATGAGCCCTTGACGACCAGAAGCCAGACGAAAAATGCAACTGCTGGAATGGTGATGAAGCGGTTCAGACCCAGGATCGAGCTGGCTCCCGCCACTCCAGCGAATTCTCCCATGGTGTTGGCAAGGTTGGTAAACACCAGCAGCAACATGACGACCATGGTCACGCGAATGCCAAACCGTTCGCGGATCAGGTCTGCCAGTCCCTTGCCCGTGACGACGCCCATGCGGGCGCACATCTCCTGGATCATGGCCAGCGTGAACGTAATCACCACGAGCATCCACAGCATGGAGTAGCCGAACCTGGCCCCAATGACGCTGTAGGTGGTAATGCCCCCTGCATCGTTGTCGACGTTGCCCGTAATAATGCCGGGTCCAAGAACGGCGAGCATGATGGGCAGCATCAGCGCGAAACGCTGGAACTTGCCCCTGACGCGTTCCCAGATCCGTGCCATGGCGCCAGGCTAGTCCATCGCTTGGTCGAGGACGTCATCGACCGTGACAATGCCTTGCAAGACACCCTCGTGGTCAACAACCGGCAGCGCAAGGTAGCTGTACTTGCCGATAATCTCGGCCACTTTGCCCTTCGGGTCATCCACGAACACTGAAACCGTGCGTTTCTGCATGATGTCGGCCACGGTGGTGCCGGGCTGCGCGACAATCAGTGCCCGCAGCGACAGGATCCCCGCCAGATGCCCGTCATCATCAGTTACGTACAGGTAGTAGATGGTCTCCGTGTCTGGAACCTCCCGACGGAGAATCTCGATGACCTGCTCGGCCGACATCTCCTGTCTGATCTCGAGATAGTCGTTGGTCATGAGGCCCCCGGCCGTATCCTCGTCATAGGCCAGCAGCTCACGAACGTCTTGGCGTTCTTCCGGCTCCATTTCCCGGAGCATCGCCTCCTGCGTTTCAGCCCGCGTGTCCTGCAGGATATCCGCAGCGTCATCTGGGTCCATCTCCTCCAGAATGTCGGCTGCGCGCGCCACGCCGAGCCGTTCCAGGATAGTGACCTTGACTTTGTCGTCCTCCAGTTCGGCCAGCGTATCGGCTGCCTGCTCGTCGTTCAGCGCTTTGAAGAGAGCGTCGCGCTCATTAAAATCCAGGTCATCCACGATGTCCGCCAAATCCGAAGGGTGCAGTTTCGAGAGCTCTTTCCAGGTCGCCCTCACCTGCACACTGCGAACATCACGCCCGAGGGGCTCTACAAAGCTCCACGGAATCGAGTTCTCACCAATCTTGTGATGGAGTCGCCGCTCGACAATGTGGATGAGCCATGCGAACCCAGCCCTGCGCATGAAGCTCCGGAACCCGGCATCGGCCGCTATGACACGCAGCTGCCCGTGACTTTCCGCCAGCTCGATATCGTTCACACGAACGACCTTGGCACCGTGGATGTCGACAATCTGTTTGTCCAGCACATGATTGAGCAACAGCATGGAGGTGTCTTCCAGCTTGAAGTTGGGCTGAAGTTCGGCATCAGCGAGTTTGAGAGTACACTCTGTGATGCCCAGGCCGCGCACGTTGTGCCACGCCACGCGCGTCAAGCCGCGCTGCGTCTTGACGAGAACAGCCATGACGACCGGGAACTTCTCGCCAGTCGCTACTTCAAGGTCAGCTATCGAGCCGACTACGGCTTGCTTTCGATCCAGAACGCGCATGCCAAGAATATTACTGAGGTAGAACATTTGCGCCTCCTGGGGCGAGAGAATGGCACAGCGCCTGTATGCTACGCATGATGGCTTCTGGTGTCAAGCACACGGGTGGAGACACGGCAATCAGCTCGATGAACGCAGGCGTAGACGACCTACGGACGGTCGTCGATCTCAACTCCGGAGACGGACGATACGGCTTCCTCTCCCATCAGGAGAACCTCAGAAAGAGGCAAGTGCCCAATAACGTTTTGACGCCAGTCCACCGTGAACACAAGAATGAGCGAGAGCAAGCCCGCCGCCACGTTGCTGACAGTCATGCCGATCCAGACGCCACGTGATCCGAGTTTCAGGGCCATGGCAAAAAACCATGCCAGCGGCACGCGCAGACCCCATAGCCGAACCAGGTCCAGGATCATGTTTGGAACGTTGTGCCCTGAGCCCTGGAACGCCGACTGGACACCCATCATGAGCCCAAAGAACGGATTGGCCCATAGGAAGATGGACATGAAGAGGATGCCTTCGGCGATGATTTCCGGCTGGCTCGGAATGAACGCCCGGAACACCAGGGGTGTAATGAGGCGCAGAAGAACACTTGCAACCGCCATCAGGCCGACGATGGCGATCGTCCCCTGCCGTACGACGGCTGTGGCCCGGTCCCGCATGCCGGCGCCCAACGCCTGTCCCACCATCATGGCTATGCCCACACCCGCCCCGTCGTTGATGACGGAGGTAACGCTGAACATCCTGTCCCCGATCCCGTACGCCGACAATGCTATCGTGGCGTTGGGGACGCGGCCGATGATGCCCGTCAGAACAATAAACCCAAAGGACGTACCGGATGCCCCGACTGACGCGGGAAGGCCGATGCGCAGGATGCGTTTGACCCAGGCAGTTTCAGGACGCAGATCGCGCCAGGTCACTCTCAGATTTCGTCTCCCAGTCATGAGAACCCAGAGTGAGATGACCGCGGCCAGGACCTGACAAAGAATGGTCGCAAGAGCGGCACCAGCTACACCCATGCGGGCGAACGGGCCCCACCCGAAGATCATCAGTGGGTCCAGGATGACATTCAGGCCGACGGTGATCGTATTGATGAGCATCGGCGTCACCGTATCTCCATAGGCATTCATGATCTGCGCGTACACGGCCGAGACAAAGATGGCGGGCATTCCGATGAAGATAATCCGCGTGTAACTTATCGCGTTCGCCGAAATGGCCCGGTCTGGAGTCAGGACGGGGAGAAGAATCGGCGACAGCACCACGCCGATGACTGCCACGGCAAATCCAAGCAGGATCGCCAGAGACATGGTCTGCCCGGCCGCCTTCTCCGCATCAACCTCATTGTGCGCTCCCATGAACTGGGAAACGAGAGCGAGACCCGAGGACCCGAATCCGAATGCAAATGCGACGAGGAACCATACTACCGGTCCTGCCACCTGAAGCCCGGCGACTGCTGCTGCATTCTCGGCCTTTGGAAGGTGCCCGACCCAGAACGTGTCGGTCATGTTGTACACCATGTTCAGCAGGGAGCTTACCATCATGGGCCAGGACAATCGGAACATTGTCGCCACGACTGGACCGTAAAGGATCTCCTTGTACGTGGGCATTCTGGAGCGATTGCTCATGTTCTTCTCCTATGCCTGGGGTTCAGTCGGGACGGCCAACACGTCAGCGGTTTCTCCCTCAGCAGAGGGAGAGTGTTCAATCACCTTGTGGTGCCAGTCGACTGTCGCCAGGAACACAAGAGCGAGTATGGCCGCAAGGACGTTGCTCACCAGCATGCCGATCCAAATGCCGCGCGATCCCATGTGCAGGGCAAACCCAAAGAACCATGACAGCGGGACACGCAGGCCCCAGAGACGTACGAGCTGCATGATCATCGGCGGCGTGTTGTGCCCTGAACCCTGGAACGCCGACTGGACCCCGTTAACAATGCCGAAGAACGGAATGGAGGGCAGGAACAGGGACATGAACAGGATACCTTCCTTGATGATTGCCGGTTGTGTCGGAATGAAGGCCCTGAACAACCATGGCGTGAGAACCCACAGAAGGGACCCTTCACCCACAAGCATGCCAAACATCAGCGCTGTGCCGGTCCATACGACAATGTTGGCTCGTTTCCGCAGGTCCCCGCCCAAAGCGTGTCCAACCATCGTCGAGATGGAAAGCGACAGGCCCTCAATGGCAATGAAACTCACGTTAATAAAACGGTCCCCGATGCCATATGCCGAGAGTGCTATCGTTGCGTTGGGCACCCGGCCGATAATGCCCGTCAGAACCAGAAACCCGAATGACGTCCCGGAGACACCAATGGAGGCAGGGAGGCCGATCTTGAGAATGCGGGTGTACCAGAACCAGTCCGGCAAGAGGTCGCGCCAGCTGACATGAAGACCATGTCTCCCCCTGAACAGGATGACCAGTGAGACGGCTGCGGCAATCGCCTGGCAGATGATGGTAGCCAACGCAGCCCCTGCAACTGTCATGCGCGCGAAGGGCCCCCATCCGAAGATCATGAATGGGTCCAGTATAATATTGATGAGGACGGTCGCCAGGTTGACCAGCATGGGCGTGATCGTATCCCCGTACGCTGCCATGACCTGGGCGTACGCCGCGGCGACGAACTCAAAGGGCATGCCTATGAAGATGATGCGCGTGTAGACCGTTCCGGCGCGGGCGACAGCAGGGTCAGAGGTGAGGAGGCTCAACAGGGCAGGTGAGAAGATAACCCCTGCCGCCATGATGCACAGCCCGAAGACAATCGACAGGGAAAGCGTCTTGGCGGCTGCCGCATTCGCTTCCTCCTTCCGATGGGCACCCATGTACTGGGACACGAGCGCCAACCCTCCGGAGTTCAACCCGAAGGCAAATGCAATGAGGAAGAAAATGACGGGGCCGGCTATCTGGAGCCCAGCGACAGCGGAGGCATTCTCCGAGGCGGGCAAGTGGCCTACCCAGAAGGTATCGGCCATATTGTACAGGTAGTGCAGCAGGCTGGAAATCATCAACGGCCACGCGAGTTTGAACATGGTCCGGACGATGGGTCCCTCGAGTATCTCTTTTCTTGATGCAGTTCTTGCCACAGTCTCCTCCAGACGGCGGGGCACGAACCCACACCTGCTTCAGACGCCTAGTAGTATATCCTTATTCGTACTACGAACAAGAAATAGCACGGATCCCCTATACAGAAGGGAGGCGCCGTATGGCGCCTCCCGTAGTCAACTCAGTCTCGATCGAAGCTAGTGGTTGTAGGAACCGCCCTTGCTGCCCCTGTGATCGCGCGGATCACCGTGCCCTCCACTGGGGCGGTGCACTGAACCGGGGGTTCCGCCTGGTCTCGAAGCACCGAAACTCCCACCACGTCTATCGCCCTGAGGACGCCCGTCTCCGCTTGAAGAACGACCAGAAGCACCAGGACGAGGTCCCCCGCGATGCTCGTTCGGACGAGGGCCACCAGTGCTCTCGGTACCATCCGGGCGGACGAAACGCGGCAGCTCGGTCTTCGCCTTGCCATCCCAGATGCTGTAGGAACCGGTAGCCGCCTTCTCGTGGCTCACCGGCTTGATGTCGGGAGCATAGCGGCTTACAAACTTGCGACGCGGTTCCTCTGTACCACGAGGACCCCTGCGATCAGAAGAACCACCGCGCGGAGAAGACTGAAACCTTCGATTGTCCGTACCTGGACGTCCCGTTCCCCGACTCGTCCCTGGCGTGCCGTCGAGTCGCGGTCCCTCGGTCCTGGGACGGTCGGTATGCGGGCGATCCGAATATGGTCTGTCTGTATGTGGACGGTCCGAGGCAGAACGCTCTGTGTGCGGCCTATCCGAGTACGGGCGGTCGGTACGCGGGCGATCTGAATGCTCACCCTGGGAATGCGGGCGGCTCGCATGTGTCCGGTCATCTCTGGATCCCGCACTCCTCGACGAGCTGTTCTGCCCGGCGGTACCGTGATGCTCGCCGTGCCACACGTGCCCTTCCTGCCCACGACTGTCCGACCGCTCGCGGTGGTCCGGTCTATCCTGATCGGCCGCGGCCATAGGTGTCAAAGGTGTCCTGCGCACCTCATGGGTATCTTCTTCTGTCCTGCGACGCCAGTGAGCGTCGTCCTCTCCCTCAGGCGCTATGTCGAACATCCCAAAGCCGTGAGAATTTTTGCCTCCCAGGCCCGATTCGTACAGGAACGACAACAGCTTGGCATCTCCAGTCAACTGGAAACGTCCTGTGTAGCCACGCACGGGCGTGTCCTTGAATGAGATGACAGCCAGATGCGGCGTATGGTCGAGACAAGTGATGCTGAACCCATCGCTGGGCGCCTTCTCCTGCGTCCAGGCATAGTACTTGCGCACGGCATTGTCCAGAACAATCTTGGCGAACAGCGGGTCATCGGGCGCAAAGTAGCGTGCGGAGTTGCTGTCCTTGCTCTCGCTCTGGTACACGGTGATGGGGCTGATAGTGCGAATTCGCCATGTCACCAGTCCGTGAGCGGGGATGGTAACGGGGTAGGCGGCACTGACACGCACCGATTGCACGAGGTTCCGCTCGAGGTGAAGGTCATGAGCCTGCTCCAGGCGAGGCGCAAGCGCCTCAATGAACTCGGGGCTGGGTGACGACAGGTAGAACCAGACAGGTGACGACAACACCAGCTGATAGTGAACGTGCCCGTCCCCTTGAGCTTCATCCCGCGGGGCGACGTCGATGCGCTCCACCGACTTCGCATAGAGCTGCGAGAACGTGAAGAGCTTGAAATGGGCTTCTTCCGTGCCCGTCGCGATGCCAGACCACTTGATGTCTTCGGGGATGCATGCATTGACAAGCCCCTGCACGTAGGGGTTGTACCCCTGAGGCAAAATGAACTTGTCGAGAGCGCTCTGTACTTCGATCCTGATACGCATAGAAACCTCCACTCAATTCAGAGAACAGACAACCGGAAAGGTGAGCCGTCATGGCTGCGAAACGCCCCATCCACGGGGTGCTCGTTCGAATGTCCTGCTGCAGATATATTATTATAGGAGTTGTCAGGCGCGGTGCAACCACAACTTCAAGAGGAACGGGCAAGACCTGCCCGCAGACGCTTGATGACATTCCCGGGCCACATATACTCAGCTCATGAATCTGCGTACACGGATCCAGAAACTATTCAATGGTCATGCTCCGCGTCTTCAGGCACTGGAACTCCTGAAGTACATTGGTCCCGGCTTTCTCGTCACCGTCGGCTTCATCGACCCCGGCAACTGGGCATCCAATGTCGCTGCCGGTTCACTCTATGGTTACCGCCTCCTGTGGATGGTGACGCTGTCGACACTGATGCTCATCATCCTGCAGCACAATGCCGCCCACCTTGGCATCGTCACGGGTCTATGCATCTCGGAGGCAGCTACCAAGTTCATGCGTCCCTGGTTCGCCCGCCTTATCCTGGACTCAGCCGTTGCCGCCTGCATCTCCACGGCCCTCGCGGAGATCATGGGAGCCTCCATTGGGCTCAACTTGCTGTTCAAGCTGCCTCTGCGTATCGGCGCCATTCTCGTGTCGGCCGCTGTCATCTGGCTCCTTCTCAGCAACGGCTATCGGCGTATCGAGAAGCTCATCATCGCATTCGTGTCGCTCATAGGGCTTTCCTTCCTGTATGAGTTGTCGCTGGTACGTATTCCGTGGGCAGAGGTCGCAACCGGGTGGGTTACCCCCGCCATACCCCTGGGCTCCATTCCTGTCATCATGAGTGTCCTCGGCGCCGTCGTCATGCCGCATAACCTCTTCCTGCACAGCGAGATCATCCAGAGCCGCCAGCTGAATCAGAAGGGTACAGACGTTGTAGAAAAGCAGCTCCGGTTCGAGTTCGTGGACACCCTGAACTCCATGGTCGTCGGCTGGGCCATTAACAGCTCCATGATCATCCTTGCCGCAGCGACCTTCTTCGCCAGCGGAACCGCCGTCACACAACTTGGACAGGCACAGGCCATGTTGCGGCCCATGCTGGGCCGGGCAGCCGCCGTCGTGTTCGGTGGAGCACTACTCATGGCCGGCCTCTCATCGTCGGTCACTGCGGGCATGGCAGGCGGCAGTATTGTTGCCGGCATGTCCGGGGAACCCTATGATACGTCGGACAACCACACGCGGCTGGGCATCATGATAACACTGCTTGGGGCTCTGCTGATCGCGCTGGTGATCACCAACCCGTTCAAGGGCTTGATTGTCAGCCAGATAGCACTCTCCATCCAGCTGCCGTGGACGATCGTCCTGCAGATCCTGCTCACCTCCAATCCGCGCGTAATGGGAACATATGTGAACAGCATGGTCGACCACGTCCTCCTGTGGACGACGACCGTCGTCGTCAGTGGCCTCAACGTCCTTCTCCTGGTCAACACGCTTCGCAATCTCCTTCATTAGCGGCGGAAGGGGCAGATCACACTCGTGCGCTCTTGACAAGACAACCGGCTCGGCTTTAATGAACTCGGCAGAAGGGAAGGACACCCCTTATTTGCCTATCCCAAGTCGGATCACGCGGGAAGAAAGGAGTTGTACTCTGACAACCTCGAAAGCAGAAGCACGCTGGAGAAGGCAGATCGCCGTTGTTCTAGCCATCATCGTGGCGACAGCCTCCTCGGCGATTCTCTCTCCTGCCCCACGCCTCAGCGCTGGGACGTACTACCCTCTCAAAGCCATCCAGTATTCAGACCAGTGGTGGAACAAGCGCAATCCCAAGTTCCAGAGCTACGGCTTCGGTGATTGTGCCAACTTTGTTTCACAGTGCCTTATTGCAGGCGGACTCAACCTGCGGGCAAGCTCTTCAGCCGACACGAGGGGAAGCATTGGGCAGTGCATGGACCTGGACGCTTTCCTGACGAACACTCTCAAAGCCACTGTCTGGAAGACATCCTCGAGTTCGCGTGCACCGACCGGTCTGCAACCCGGTGATGTCGCCATTTTCGGCAACTGGCTGGGCCTGCGTCACGCCGTATTTGTCTCGGCCAAGCAGTCGAACGGCCAACCCCTTTTCAACGCCCACACATATGACCGGAAGAAAACAACCCTCGGCTGGCTGTTCAGCGCCTGGACGTATGTCAAATACTACCACATCGTCAAGTCGCCGATCACCGTCGCAGTGGCTCCGAAGCCTGCAACTTCTGCAAAGACAGCCGTTGTGGCCCAGCCTGCCGTGACAACGAGAAGTTCAGTCCCTGCCACGATTCTCAACCCTCAACCCAAACCAGTCAAACCCGAGAATCTCGTCACCACGCTTGCTCCGTCATCGGTGACGTCGATGTGGGCAGTGCTGAACGGAGTCATCAAGACTGATGGTCAGCCGGCCCTCTGGTTCTTCGAATATGGTGTTTCGGAGACCTACGACTACGCCACGGACAAGCAGGGCCCACTCTTCGGAAACATAAGCTACAATGTCGACTTTGCAGTCATGGGGCTCAAACCAAGTACACTGTATCACACGCGTCTAGTGCGGGTCGCACCTGACGGCAGGCTCACGGCAGGATTGGACACCACGTTCCGAACCCCAGAGGTTCCGCGCACAGCCACATTCGACGACTGACGGCAGGTTGAGCGCGACTCGCTGCCGTTCACGATTCTGCGTTGCATTCCCCGCCTCAGAAGTACACTGACAATTGACACCCAGCCAGGACGGAAAGCGCGGGGGAACGCCGGGGAGGCGACAGCACTATGACAGCGCGAACATTTACTGTTCACAACAAGAGTGGGTTGCATGCACGTCCTGCCACGTTGTTCGTTCAAACAGCGGTGCACTTCAAGGCACTGATCAAAGTCACCCGTGAAGGCCGTACAGTAGATGCCAAGAGTATCCTTGGCGTGCTTTCCTTGGGCGCCGGTAAGAACTCCGTCATCGAGGTGGAGGCTGAAGGAGCTGACGAGACTGCGGCACTCGACGCTCTGGAGACTCTGCTGACAACCACCATCGGCGAAGAGGAATGAGCACTCTCAAAGGAATTGCTGCATCAGCAGGCATCGCCATCGGTCGAGTGTACATCTACCGCCCGGACGACGTCATCCTGGATCTCGAATCTCACGACTCCATCTCCGCGGAGGAGAAACTCAAGGCGATCAGCATGGCGACCGAGAGCGTCCATCATCAGGTCCAAGCACTGTACACACGTATGGAAGAACAGGGCAAGAGCAAGGAAGCCGAGATCTTCTCCGCCTATCAGATGTTCCTGGACGACCCGACGCTACACGAGGCCATGGAACGGTATGCGCGGGAAAGATACAGCACCGCAGCAGCCGTACACCGCGCTTATGAGGACAGTGCCCAGCTCATGGACAACCTGGCCGACGCCTACTTCCGTGAGCGGGCCAAGGATATCCGGGATGTCGGGGATCGTGTGGTCCGCGCCCTCTTGGGGATGCCCAAGGCCGACCTGCGCGCCCTGCCGTACCCGGCGATCGTTGTTGCGCGCGACCTTGCTCCAGCGGATACCGCATCCGTCGACCGCGAGAATGTGCTGGGCTTTGTAACAGAACAGGGCAGCACAACAAGCCATACAGCTATCCTTGCTCAGGCACTCGGGCTTCCCGCCGTTGTCGGTCTGGGCACAGCGCTTGCAGGCATCGACGAACACGCACGCCTGGGCATCGACGGAGCCGCCGGAACGGTTGTTCTGGACCCCACTCCCGAGGAACGTGCGGCCCTCGAGGAGCGCGCCCGCACCCTTGCAGCAGAACAGGATCTCCTGAGCCAGTACAAGAATAAGGAAGTGGTCCTCGGGAACGGCAAGCGCATTGAGGTTTCTGCCAACATCGGCGGCCCTGGTGACGTCGCCACGGCCCTGCGGTTCGGCGCAGACGGGGTCGGCCTGTATCGCACGGAGTTCCTGTTTCTCGACCGGGACAGCCCACCCACCGAGGAAGAGCAGGTCGAAGCGTACCGCTCTGTTCTCACTGCGTTTGGCAGCAAGCCCGTCATCATCCGGACTCTTGATATCGGAGGAGACAAACAGATCCCATACCTGCACCTGCCCGCCGAGGCCAACCCGTTCCTCGGCGTTCGCGCGACCCGTCTTGGCCTGCGCAGACCAACACTGTTTAAGACTCAGTTGCGCGCCATTCTGCGGGCAAGCACGGCTGGCACCACGCGGATCATGTACCCGATGATCGCCGTCGCTGAGGAGATCGGACAGGCCAATCTTCTGCTCCAGAGCGTGCGCGAGGAACTAGACGCAGAAGGGACCGCGTATGACCACAACCTCGAGGTCGGCATCATGGTGGAAATCCCGTCTGCGGCGCTTGATGCCGAGCGCCTTGCCGACAGAGTCGACTTCTTCTCCATCGGCACCAACGACCTGACACAGTACACCTTTGCCGCCGATCGAACGAACCGCGACCTCAACTATCTGTACCAGCCGCTGCACCCAGCCGTGCTATCGCTCATCCGCATGACCATCGAGGCAGCGCACGCCCATGGCAAATGGGTGGGCGTCTGTGGTGAATTAGCGGGGAACCCGCAGGCGATCCCCATTCTCATCGCCATGGGCATCGACGAACTGTCCATGTCACCCGCCAAGATTCCACGCGCCAAACAGATCATCCTGTCCCTCTAGCCGCCTCTTTCCTCATGGAACAACAACCGGCCCCACCTTGGCACGGGGCCGGTTCTGCTACTGCCGTGAAACAATGGGGACAGACCCCACTTCTGTCACACCCGAGCGACGAAGAAGACACGGGGTTCGGACTCCGGGTCAGCAAGAGGTACGGTCAGATCTGCAGCACGCGCCTCGTAGACCGCACTGAACCCGACCTCCAGCAGCGCCGTGGTCACCTCTCGCACCGACCACACGTTTTCCAGGAATGTCTCGTCGAAGCGAAGCCAGCTGCCCGACTCCTGCCGGACGAATCCGGAGATCTTGATGCGTCCCTGACGCTTGTCTTCGTCGTACATACCGCGGTTGATAACCATCGCGTCCGGGGCGTCCTCCATAGTCACATTGTTCCAGCGTCGCAGTCCCATCACCGTATTGAGGTCAAACGCAAACAGGCCTCCCGGCAGCAGACATTGGTGCACACAGGCGAAACAGGACAGCAAGGTGTCGATGCCGGACAAGTGGTTGAGGGCGTCGAACGTCGACACGGCAAGCCCAAACCGCGAGGACAGCGAGAAGTCAGCTGCGTCACCCTGGACAAAGGACACCTCGCCAGAGGATACGAACGAAGCACAATTGATGCGCGCATGGGCAAGCATGGGTTCCGAATTGTCCAGACCCGTCACGACATACCCCTCCTGCAGGAACTGCAGCGCCAGCTGTCCAGTGCCACAGCAGACGTCGAGCAGCGACCGCTCGCCTTGGGGACAGACCTGTTCGTACAAGGTCCGCAGCCTCGGCCCGACCAGCATCACAAACCCGGCCCATCGTTGATTGTATGCCTGTGCAAATGGTGCCGAATAGGACGACTCCATGCGAACCTCCCACCAGTACGCTTCGAGCCAATCTAGCACCAGCACGCCCCGGGGTCAACACCGATGACGCTGACAGGCCAGCCTTCCTCAGGTAAGAGGAATCGGCCAGAAATGACAACAGCGCCCCTCCAGATGGAGGGGCGCTGTAACGCTGGTGTAGTCTGTCCCTAATGTACCTGACGTTACAGGGCTAGGCGATGACACTCCACTGCGACGGCTTGACCTCGTCGCCGAAGGTCTTCTGCGTTTCCAGCAGACGCGCGCGCTGGGCCTCGAGCTCGGTGAACAGGACCTCGGGGGTGTCGTGCGTGCTGTTCTTCCAGCTCTCGATGACGCGGTCAATCTTGCTCAGGTTCTCGGGGATGCGGAGTGAGAACTCCGCCTCGTACTCCTCACGCGTGTACTCGCGACCAATGATGTCCTTGAACAGCGGGACAAGGTCCTGGTACTCCGGAATCCAGCCCGTCGCGGTCTTGATGGCCTTGACGTCACCGTTGCAGCGCAGCTCCATCCATTTGTACCAGACCTTCTTGTCATTCTTGCCGTTGAGGAACTTGCCGTCGCGGCTCTTGAGAAAGTAGTTGACGCCGAAAATCTTTGGCAGTCGCTTGGCTCCCTGGGCAAAATCGACGTTGATCTGCAGGTACTTGCCCAGCGAGATAGACAGGAAGTCCAAGTTTGACATCGGGTTGTGCTGACGCACGCCGGCTTTGCCAATGGTTGCTGCTGTCGTTTCGGACTCGATAGAAGCGCCAAAGGCGACGATGCCGTGAGCCCAGTCGATGGACTCCTGTACCGGGACCCAGGTGTCCGAATCGCGACCGCCGTAGACATATGCGCTGACCTCGACACCATCAGGATTGTCCGCATTCTTGTCCAGGTTCTCAAGCATGCTCAAACTCAGCGTGAAGCGGGCGTTTGCGTGAGACGCGGGCACGGGCTTGCCATCCTTGTCGACCTTGCCCGGGGTCCACTCGCCCTTGAAGTTGACGCCGTGCTCAGGGACCGCTGCGTCCTTGCCTTCCCAGTATACCCCGCCGTCATCCGTCCTGAGGACGTTGCTGAAGATGACTTGATGACCGGGCGCATGCAGCGCCTTCCACTGGATAGGATCGTCCTTGCTGTTGACGCCCAGGATGATGCCAAACATGCCGTGCTCGCAGTTGACTGCGCGCACGACGCCATCGATTTTGCGGAGATAGGCGATGTCGTCGCCAACGATGCTCTCGCCGTCCAGCATGGCCGTCGAGGTCTTGCCGCACATCGAAGGGAACGCGCCCGTAAAGTAGGTGACGCGATCATGAGGCCCGTGGATGCCCATAACCAGCATGTGCTCGCACAGCCATCCCTCCTGCGACCCGCGGTGGATGGCAAGACGCATGGCCATCTTCTTCATGCCCAGCGTGTTGCCGGCATACTGTGTGTTGGCACTGTAGACAGTATCGTCCTTGAGATCGATGTAGATGCGGCGCTTGTCGATGTTCTTCGTCGTCTTGCTCTCGGTCAGCTCGCCCTCAGAATGCACGAACTTGAAAAAGTGCGCCTGTTCACCCTGACGGACAAACTCCTCATAGCCGGGCCGATACAGCAACTTCTCCGAATGTGCGACGTAGGGGCTGTCGGTAAGCTGAACTGCGGGGATAGCGAACTCGGAACCGTTGGGCCCCAACGTAGCGAAGACGATCAGCATCTGACGTCCGCGCATAATGCCGGCCATGACCTCGCCTATGTCCTTGAGACCCTCGGTGCGGTCACGCGTGGAGATCTGGGGACCCATTTCTTCGCCCGGGTCCACCAGAATGTTCGTGTGCTCCTTGTCGCGGCCCTGGTCGAGGGGCGAATCGAAGTGAATCGTATGACCATTCATCGCCAGGCGCTGCTCCTCACCATCGTGAATCGCCTTCTCGCTGATGTAGGAGAGATCCTGGGTCGAATCATCACAGACGAAGACACTCGCCGGATCGAGCAACTTGATGAAGTGGGCAATGAATTCGTACAGCTTACCATTTGAGATCTTGCTGAGCTTCGCGTACTGCTCCCCGCCGAGCCGTTCCTCCAGGAACCTGGCGACGTTTTCGCCCATGCACACACCTCCATCGATGCTGGCCATGCGGCCGTTTTTTGTTACGTGGATATTCTACACCATTGTGAGCGAACGAACAGGTCGCAGCCATCGACTGGCCGGTCGAATCATCAGTTCGCAAGCGCTTTCGGGTTGAATCGACGTGCAAAGACGGCGGGGGCCGTGACCTCGTGACGGGGTTTGCGCCTCCCTCCAGGTGTCAGGACCGGATCATCGTCAACAGCCAGATACATGGTTCCACCGCGTCGACGGCATGGACGACGCCGGCTGGCATGACGATGGCGTCCCCCTCTGTCAGGGTGTGATGCATGCCGTCCAGGATGATGTCGACGCTCCCTTGGAGTACCATCACGAGCGCGTCAAACGGAGCCGTGTGTTCACTCAGCTTTTGCCCCTTGTCAAACGCGAACAGCGTGACGGTCCCCGTTGGCCGCTCGACCAGCGTCTTGCTGACAACTGCTCCCGGCTGGACCGCAATGAGATCGACCAGCCGTGCTGCCTTGCCATGAAGTTCGTCTATTGCCATGGAACACCTCCATTTTCATTGTATCAGGATACGCGATGTTGGACCAGAGTCCACTAGCGGCGGAGTAATTGCGGGAACCGTGTCGGCACTCCGTACGTCCTAGGGATGACGATCGGAGACCCCGACTGGTTCAAGGAGATGAGGACATGAAGAGAAGAATACTGGCTGTCGTCATGACTGTGGTGGCGGTTACCGCCCTAGTCGTTACCCTTGTGCTGACCCGAGCCTCCGGAGGAGACAAGGTCACCGGGGATACGTTCGAAACGACCGTCGGGAAGACGAGAACCATCACCATTACCGTCAAGTAGCACAACGACGAGAGCCGAAGCGCCCCACCGCCTGCCACTGCGGGGCGCGGCAACTTGCCGTCGACGTCCTGGTACACTCGTAACCGGACGCCGATAGCCGGAGAAGCCAAGCAGCCCGTCACAGTGTTTGCTCCTCGCCTTGTTCGAGCAGGGCCAGCTCGGATAGCTTCGCATGTAGAACTGCAACATGTTCGTAGCTTTCGAACAGAACTCGATTGCGCACGTCGCCGAATGCTGCCAAAGCGATCTTATCCATGAATTCACGCTTTCGCAAGGCGTCAGCTACAATGAAAAAGCGGGCTGCAAAGTCCTGCAACTGCACGAACTTTGACAGTGCATTCAGCATGTCCGTCGAGTTCTCGACCTCAAAGAAGGCTTCAGGCATCTTCCTTTCGTTGAACCATACAACGTCCACAGTCTGAGCCTTTCTCAGCGTCTCGTCATACGTGAACTTGTACATCGCCGGGACACTTGTGACCGATGCCAAGGTTCGTTGCATGAACGGCTTATTCTTGTCCTGCAAGGGCACAAAAGTCTCCATGTGGCGCATAGCACCGACTTCGGCAATTAGCCCCTGGTAGTATGCATGAGTGTTCTCGCTCACTCTGGCGACAGGGGTCTTCCCGGATGGCAAGACGCTTTCAGGCAAGCGATCTCGACAGTCGTTCAGCGCCCAAAGACCCGGCCGAATTCTGAAGAAGAAACGCGGGTCCTGCACGATCCTGCGAATCGATGCGAAGGGCGTCTTTGTCCCCCATGCGCACTCTGTGATGGTTGGTACAATCTGATAGAGTCGCCCGAGTGTCGCATATCCACCCTCGCGCTGCATCGCTTCGATAACGGCTTCGTGCTGCTTCATGTCGGTTTTCTCCTATCTTCTTCGAGCAGGTCTCTCGGGCAACTCCGACGCGTCAAACAGGCTTTCTGTCTCCAGTTCCCCTGACGCAGTCGGACCTTCCTCGCCAAGGAGCCAGTTGTGGTCGGACAGGAAGGCCATGAGGTCGTTCTTGCGGTGCTCGTACATATCGGGACGGAGGATGGGGTGCAGCTTCTGCACGGTGATGGGTGGGTCGAGGTAGTAGATGAAGTTGGCGCCGGACCGGCCGTGCTCGAGCAGTTGCTCCGGGACCTCGGCGCCAAGGCGTGAGACCCGCATCAGCGCGAGGTAACCGTCACGCAGATCTTCAAAGTAGGACAGCGGCGCCGACGGGTTCCACAGCGAGAACCAGCCCTCAGCACATAATCCTGCGAACACTGCGTAGTTGACGGGGATATGCAGGTAGCTGTCCACTTCGGCCACGTAGGACAGGACATACTCTGCCTGATTGACTTTCTCCTGAGCTATGGCGCCGAGCTGCGACAACTGAAACCGAGGGCGACCCTTGCGCGGGTCGAGGACGAACGGGCCACGGTGTCCGATGGGGCGCTTCTTGCAGACGAACAACTGCGGCTCCAGGCGTATGCCCATGCTTACGCCACTCAGAGCGAACACGTTGACCCGTTCGTCGCGCCATGCCATTTCGATCTGCATGCAGCACACCTCCACCTTCGACAGACCTGCACTAATCATGCTAGGCCTGGTGGACAAAACGTCAACACGTCGCTGCGGAACTTTGGCGCCCCAGGCAACGTCAAGGTCATTGGAGCATCATCGCTTTTCCAGGGTTGAAGCGGCGTCGAATGTGGTACAATGAACCATCCATTTGACAGGAGTCTGGGGGTTTTGCTGTATGAAAATCGCAATCAAGGTGCTGATCGTTCTGCTGGCTGTGCTAATCGTCGCGGCCGGCGTTGTATGGTACGTGCTCGGCCACGGAGGCCAGCAAGGGGAAACGAATGTT
>Ga0209913_1000971_pt1 | contig 19123 bp, 14 predicted proteins | sample PersoiDNA2013203_FD_185805 | JGI IMG/M metagenome (GOLD analysis project Ga0209913, IMG submission 185805) | Permafrost soil microbial communities from the Arctic, to analyse light accelerated degradation of dissolved organic matter (DOM) -... | ecosystem: Environmental > Terrestrial > Soil >... | reverse complement strand
GCCGGCGATAAGCGCCTTCGAGGGCCTCCAGTGCTTTTTGTACGTCACCGTAGTCGCGCGCGTCACCGGTAAATGGCGCCACCAGGCGCTGCACTTCGTCGACGGCCAGCAAACTGTTGCCATCAATCTGGAAGTGCTCGATACGAAAACGCTCCTCGGCCAGCGCACTTGCCCCGGATATCGCTAATGCCAAGCCCAGTAAGCATTGCATCAAGTGTTGTTTCATTTTTTATCCTGGACGCAACAAGTGGCGGCGGTGCTTGCTCGCACGGCCACCGCTCGTTGCCATCTCTATTTGTGATGAATCCCTGCCCTCTTTACGTCTGCCGTTGCAGTATAGGGAAAGTTTTTTGCTTCTGTCGACATAATATCTGCCGAAAAGCAACAAACCTGAGATCGGTTTCAGATTCACTGACTCAACGGCAAAATATCATTGCCACACAGAAATGAATCGATGCATCGTGGTCGCAACAGCCCAACAGTCAGACCCTCACTGCACGACAATTATTTTGTTTCAAATTTTGTCACGCCATCCCAGTCAGCCGGCAATGGATGCAAACGGAAATGCGCAATCCGTTCCAGGTACAACTCATACAGTCCGTGCGGCTGCTCCTGCTGCAACTGACGTATGGTTTGTTCGGCGGCATCCCATTGCTGGCTGCGCACCAATTTCAAGGCGTCATGCCATTGTTCCAGGTGAGTGCGTTGCAGCGGCGTCAATGCCTCCTCCAAACCCCAGGGTTCAAAAATCGGCACCGGTTCGTTCTTGCCCTTGACGCGCACGCTGTCCAATTCGCGGTAGGCAAATTGCGGCGCTGCTGTACGTGTGGCCTGACCGACCAGGATACCGACGCCATACACTTTGGTGATCGATTCCAGGCGCGACGACAAATTCACCGCATCACCCATGACGGTATAGGCCTTGCGGATCTTGGAACCCATGTCACCCACGCGCATGGTGCCGGTATTGAGGCCGATGCCAATTTTCAGCGGCGGCCAATTGCGTTTGACGAACTCTTGATTCAAACCCACCACGGTCTGTTGCATCTTGAGCGCCGTGGCGACAGCGCGTGCGGCATGATCGGGCACATCCATGGGCGCGCCCCAGAATGCCATGACGGCGTCGCCGATGTACTTGTCGAGCGTGCCGCGATTGCCGCGAATGTCTTCGGACATGGCGGTCAGGTAGGCGTTGATGTATTCGCGTAATTCGTTGGGCGCCAATCCTTCGGAAATCGTGGTGAACCCGCGCACGTCGGAAAACATCACCGTCAGCTCACGGCTGTCGCCTTCCATGTTATAGCTGGCGGGATTGGCCGCCATCTCGGCCACCAGTTCCGGTGCCACATACTCACCGAACAGGTTGACGATGGCGCGCCGGTTGCGGTATTCGAACAAATAGCCCCAACCCAGGTTGCCGACGAACAAGGTCAGGATCAGCAACAGTGCGCCCGCCATCGGCAGCACCAGGCCGGCACTGTCGTAGAGCCAGAAGTTCAAGCCCGCCACACCACTGGCGGCAGCCAAGGACAATAGAATCCCCCACGAGGGGCCAAGCAGCGGTAACAGCAACCCCAGCAACAAACCGATCACCACAATCTGTACCAGATTGAAGCCGACCGCAAATTCCGGACGCTGTTTGAAGTCGCCATCGAGAATCGAGGCAATGATGTTGGCGTGGATTTCAACGCCGGGATAATCGGGATTGACGGGGGTAGCGCGCAGGTCATAGAGACCGGGCACGGTGGTGCCAACCAGCAGCACGCGACCATCCAGGTCATTGACTGGCAGGCGCTGCTTGAGCACATCGACGGCCGACACATAACGGAAGGCACCGCCGTGAATACCCCCGCGCCCGCGATAAGTCACTAGCGTGGTCAGTTGCCGTTCGACTGGGATGAATAGCGGACGTGGCTTGGTATCGAGCGCAATCGATTCCAGCGCGCCATAGTCGCGCAACTGTTGCGCCGACAACACGGCGTCCTGTTGCAGAAAGATCGGCTTCATGCGCTTGGCACCAAGCGCCATGCGGGCACTCGCCAAGGCAAGCGACTCGTAGAAGTTATCGCCAACCTGAGCAATCAGCGGCACTGCACGGACCAGGCCGTCGCTGTCGGGCAAGGAATTGAAAAAACCAGCCGCTGGCGCTGCCTGCTGCAATTGCGGCAAATTGCCGCCATAGGCCTTCCAGTGCGTCACGTCGAGGCGGCGTCCGCCCAGGTCAGCGCTGGTGAAGACCGGTTTCGGCAGCGCCCCTTTGGCGATGGCACCGGACTCATTGGACAGGTTGTATCCCAGTACCACTGGCCGACCGTTCAGCGCTGCTGCCAGCCGCGCATCGAAGTCGAGTTTCGGCTTGAGCGCCTGCAATTGCTGACTGAACTGGGGCACACCCTTGAGTTCGGCCCTGGCTAATTGTTCCAGCGTGGCATAACCGGAGCTGTTGTCGGGTTCAGCAAACAAGACGTCGAAGGCAATGGTCTGGGCCTGATAGTGCGTGGCCATTTGCTCAACCAGGTCGGCGATCACGTCACGGCTCCATGGCCAGCGGCCGATTTCGGCGATGCTTTTTTCATCGACATTGACGATGACGATGCGTGGATCAGTCTCGACCTTGGCAATGCGCATGCGCAAGTCGTAGAAAAACAGATCGAAGCGCTCCACCAGTTGCCCTGGCAACAAGCCGACGATCTGGCTCCCGGCAATCAGTGTCACGACCAGCGCAAGCAACCAACGTGCCGCGTGTTTTGCCAATAGACGACGCACACATCCCCCCTAGGATCATTTTTTGCGATGATGCCAGTAGAGTCCGCTATATACAACGAAATTCACAACCCAATTCACCAGGAAATTGACGCCGCCAAGCGCGGCTTCAGGCAAATTTGCGCGCCGCGTCCAGCGCCAGACCGGTGCCGATGCTGCCGAACAGGTCGCCTTCGACCTGCTTGGCTTGCGGCACCAGCGCGGCAATACGTCGGCGCAGCAAATGCACGCCGCTGGAGCCGCCGGTGAAAAATACCGAATCGATATCCTCGGCGCGCACACCGGCATCGGTCAGCAAGCTGCCCACCGTCTGCTCGACCGACGCCACCAGATGATCGATGCTGGCGTCAAAGTCAGCGCGTTGCAAATGCAGAGAGCCGGATGGACGCAGGCGATCCAGCTCCAGCGTCACCGTCTGCTCGGCCGACAGACCGATCTTGGCCGCTTCCACCTGCAAGGCCAGCCAGTGGCCGGCGCGCTGCTCGACCAGATCGAGCAGGCGCGCAAACTTGTCCCGCTCGCGCACTTCGCGATAGACATCCTGCAATTGCTGCCAGGCCTTGCGGGTATAAATCTGGTTGATGGTGTGCCAGGTCGCCAGATTGAAGTAATAGCTGGACGGTACTTCGCTGTTGCTGCTGAGCTGGCTGCCCAGTCCCAGCAAGGGCATCACGCTGGCCAGACTGAGGTATTTGTCGAAGTCGGTGCCGCCAATGTGGACCCCGCCGTTGGCCAGGATGTCGTCGCGCCGTTCGACCTGTCTGGCACGCTCGGGCGACAATCGCACCAGCGAAAAGTCCGAAGTACCGCCGCCGATGTCGGCGATCAGCACCAGCTCTTCACGGGTGATGGTGGATTCATAGTCGAAAGCGGCAGCAATCGGTTCGTACTGGAAAGCAATGTGCTTGAAACCCACCGCACGCGCAATTTCTTCGAGCGTATCCTGGGCCAGTTGATCGGCAGCAGCATTGTCATCGACGAAATGCACCGGACGGCCCAGCACGACGCTATCGAAACGACGCCCGGCGCTACGTTCACCGCGTTGTTTGAGTTCGCCGATAAACTGTGTCAACAGCGCCCGAAACGGCAAGGCACGACCGCCCACTTCCGTCTGACCATCAATCATGCCGGAACCAAGCAGACTCTTGAGCGAGCGCATCAGACGGCCTTCATAGCCGGACAGATAAGTCGACAAGGCAGCGCGGCCGTAACTGAATTCGTCTTCATCGGCATTGAAGAACACCACCGATGGCAAAGTCAGCTTACCGTCCTCGAGCGCCAGCAAAGCGGGTTGCCCCTGCCGGCTCCAACCCATGGTGGAATTGGATGTTCCGAAATCCACGCCGCAAGCCTCTGACATGCTGTTCCCGCCTTTTTTACCAAAGGTCGGGATGATATAGAAAAGCACGCTCTGTGTCTGTAGTCAGGCTGACACCATTAAGCGGGCCTCACGCAATACCGCCAAGACGTGTGGATTATTTGGTCATTCTGGCAATAGCGCAGCTATGGTCCAGCAGCACTTCGGCGCTGCCGGCTTCGCCCTTGTCGAAATTGACTGGCATGTTGATCAGGTAAAAGCCACTACTGCCGTCATCAAAGCGGGCGCCGGTCAGCAGCAGCGACTGCGCTGCCATGGCGCTGGCGGCAAAGTCGCTGCGGGCGGCCACCAGCTTGAACGGATCGTCGCTTTGCAAGACGTCGGCCGGCAAGCGCATGACACTATAGGTATGGCCGTCGATGGTCAGCTGCATCCATTGTCCGAAGCGATCATGTTGATGCGTCTGCAACGCCAGGGGCAAGTCGGGGCGCATGCAATCCATGTGGATATGCAATTGCAACTGGCTGCGAGCGGCCGCAGAGTTGACCTCCAGGCCGATCTGACTGGGTTGCAAGGTTTGCCCCAAGGCAGCACCGATACGCTGACGCTGTTCCCAGGCATAGCGCCAGAAATTGGGGGCATCGGCACGCTGCAACTCGCGACTTTCAATGCCGGCCAGGCGTGCCGTCGGAATCAGCAGATACTGGGCGATGCCGACATTGTCCTTGAGGATGACGAAGCCGTGCGCCGAGTCAACCAAGGCGCAAGGCGCAGGATCGCCCTTCTCTATGCTGTTGGGTACACATTGCTGGCTCACCAGTTGCCACAAGGCATCAGGATTGGCGGCACGGGCAGGCAAACTGCACAGCAAGACAGATAAGGCGGTGGCAAAAAACCGCAGAAACGCAAGCAAGGAAGGTAGTCGCATGGTGAGCTGGGGTTAGTTGAGGGAAACAGTGCTGCTTGACAAGTGTATGTCAAGAAAGTAGCGCCGTCCCGGCCTTCATCGCGTCAGCGCCTTGCAGTGTCTTGACGCAGCAACAACGCAATATGCCGGACAGGCAAACTGCCGCCGCGATGAACGCGACGGCAGTAAAGGCGCTGACGAGCTCAGGCTGACTTGATATTGTCAGGCGACAAAGGCAACTTGCGCACGCGCTTGCCAGTAGCCGCAAAGAAGGCATTGGCCAGCGCCGGACCGACCAGGGCGGTGGCCGGTTCGCCGATACCGCCCGGTTTTTCGGTACTGGCTACCAGCGTGATGTCGATAGCCGGCATCTGATACATGCGAATGACCGGATAGTCGTTGAAGTTGCTCTGTTGCACGCGACCTTTCTCCAATGTAATTTCGGACCCCAGCGCCGCCGACATGCCAAAGGCAATGCTCGACTCCAGTTGCGCGCGCACGGTATCGGGATTGACCATCTGGCCCAGATCCACAGCCACTGCGACCTTGTGCACCGTGATCTCATCGTCCTTGACCGAAATTTCGACCACCTGCGCCATATAGGTATCGTAACCTTCCATCAGTGCAATCCCGCGGCTGCGTCCAGCGGCCAGCGGTTTGCCCCAACCCGCTCTGGTGGCGGCAATCTTGAGCACATTGGCAAGACGCGGTTGCTGCTGCAACAAGTCCAGCCGGAACTGGTAAGGATCCTTGCCGGCGGCGGTGGCCATCTCGTCGATGAAGCTTTCATTGGCAAAGGCATTCAAGGCATGACTGACCGAACGCCAGTAGCCGACCCGCAAGCCGGCGTCGTGTTCAATGAGCGACTGGGTCATGTTGGGAATGTTGTACCCCACCACTGCAGCCTCGGCCATGAAGGGGTCGAGCGTTCCCTTGGGTAGACCGAAGGCACGCTGCGTGACCGACTGCGAGGTCAACTGAAAGGTCAGCGCGACCGGATTGCCGGCCGCATCCAGACCGCCGGACATGCGATGCAAAGCCATCGGCCGGTAAAAATCATGGGTGGTATCGTCTTCGCGGGTCCACAGCAACTTGACCGGTTTGCCGACGGCCTTGGAAATTTCCGCCGCCTGCACCGCAAAGTCGTATTCCAGACGGCGACCAAAACCGCCCCCCAGGAATGTCGTCTGCACCGTCACATCTGTCGGCTTGAGTCCGACAGCCGCAGCCACATTGCCGGCGGTACCCTGCTGAAACTGTGCCGGCCCCACCACCAGACATTTACCGTCGCGGTAATCGGCGGTGAAATTTTGCGGCTCCATGGTGGCATGCGCCAGCAGCGGCGACCAATATTGCGCGTGCAGGGTTTTGGCTGCGCTCTTGAGCGCAGCTTCTGCGTCGCCGGTCTTCTTGATCGGCGTGGGCGCATCAGCAGCGTTGCGTATGCTGTCTTGCATGGAGGCATTGTCGATGTGCGCGCCCGGACCTTCATCCCAAGTTACTGTCAGGCTTTCGCGCGCCTTCTTGGCACGCCAGTAACTATCGGCCACCACCGCCACACCGTCACGAATTTGCACCACGTCGATCACGCCAGGCATGGCTTTGGCCTTGCTGGCATCGAAACTGAGCACCTTGCCGCCGATGACCGGACATTGTTCCAGCGAGGCATAGACCATGCCCGGCAGTTTCACATCAATGCCGAATACGGCCGTGCCGTTGACCTTGCGCGGCGTATCCAGGCGCTTGGTAGCCTTGCCGATGATCTTGAAGTCTTTCGGATCTTTCAACACCACGTCCTTGGGCACCGGCAATTGGGCGGCGGCCTCAGCCAACTGTCCATAGGTCGCATGACGGCCGCCCGGGCCGATCACCTTGCCATCGCTGACATGCAGACTGGCAGGGTCGAGCTGCCATTTTTGCGCTGCCGCAGCCACCAGCATGGTGCGTACCTGCGCACCGGCGATGCGCAGTTTTTCCCAACCATCGCGTACCGAAGTAGAACCGCCGGTGAGCTGGCCGCCCAGCAGAGAGTTGATGTAGACATCGCCCACCGGGGCAATCTCTACCTTGATCTTGCGGATGTCCACACCCAGCTCTTCGGCAATCAGCATCGGCATGGAGGTGTAGACGCCCTGGCCCATTTCCGAGCGTGCTGAAATCAGAGTGATGGTGTTGTCGTCAGCGATATGCACCCAGGCATTGGGGCTATACAGCGTCGCCGCAGCAAACGCCTCAGTAAGTGCGCCGGGCAGACAAACACCCAGCGTCAATCCGCCGCTAACGATCGCGGTGGCCTTGAGAAAATCTCGTCGTGATGTGCTCATAGCGTTCTCCTCAAGCCTTGCGCATGTCAGCCGCAGCGCTCTTGATGGCAGCGCGAATGCGGTTGTAGGTGCCGCAGCGACAGATGTTGCCGCTCATGGCATTGTCGATGTCGCTGTCGCTGGGATTCTTGTTGGCGTGCAACAGTGCGGCCGCACTCATCAACTGGCCCGACTGGCAATAGCCGCATTGCGGCACATCGTGGGCGATCCAGGCTTTTTGCAAAGGATGGGAGTTGTCTTTGGACAAGGATTCAACTGTCGCCACATGCTTGCCGGCGACGGCCGACACCGGTGTCTGACAGGAGCGGATCGGCGCACCGTCGAGCTGCACCGTACAGGCACCGCACAGCGCCACACCGCAACCGAATTTGGTGCCGGTCAAACCAATTTCATCGCGAATCACCCATAACAACGGTGTGTCTGCCTCCGCTTGTACTGTGACCTGCTTGCCGTTAAGGTGAAAGCTGGTAGTCATCTTGTTGCTCCTCCGACGTCCATTGGGTAAGGCCTCGCACAGGTGACGTCTATCCCTGTGCAGGTCCATGCCTGGCTCAAATGGCAAGCTTGAGGCGCCCGCCGAAGTGATAATGCCGGCGGCCGCTGTCTCGATTGCGTTTGCAGATCATAGGCTCAACCGCAGATTTTTGCAGGCCCAACGACATCAAAACTGGAAGAATTTTTTCCGTTATTTTCCTTCGTACATAGCGAAAAATGTGATTGCCTCATCATGATGAGAGCGCTCTTGCGCATTGCCGTGGATAATATGCGCACGTTTTGCCAAGGGCTAGTGTCGCCAGAAAGCAGCGCAACAGATCAAATTAATTGTGACGGAGAAGAAAAAATGCATATGAACGAAATCACTTGGTACGCGGGTCAATGGAGTACCAGCGGTGTGCCCTTGATTGGCGCCAGCGATCATGCCTTCTGGATGGGCTCGACAGTGTTCGATGGCGCCCGTGCCATTGGCGGCCACTTGCCGGACCTCACTGCTCATAGCCAACGTGCCATCCGTTCGGCACTGGTGATGGGCATGGAACCCAAGCTCGACCATCACGACATCGAAAATCTGGTGCGCGAAGGTCTCACGCGGCTGCCGGCCGACGCCGATTACTACATCAAGATGCTGTTCTTCTGTCCTGGCGGTTTTCTGTTGCCTGATCCGGCAACAACGGCCTTCGCACTGCACATCTTCGAAGCACCCATGCCTGCCGCTGACGCCGGCTTTAGCGCCACCGTCAGTCCCTACCGCCGCCCGGATGCATCAATGGCGCCGACCGAGGCCAAGGCCTCCTGCCTGTACCCGAATACCCAACGCATCATGCGCGAGGCCAGCGCACGCGGCTTCAACAGCGCTATCGTGCTCGACTCGCAAGGCGATGTTGCCGAGTTTGCGGTGGCCAATCTATGGCTGGTGCGCGATGGCGTGGTACGCACACCGGTACCGAATGGCACTTTCTTGAATGGCATCACACGCCAGCGCGTGATGGCGCTGCTGCGTGCCGACGGCATGACGGTGGAAGAAGTACGCCTGCGTCCTGAGGAGGTGTTGGCAGCCGATGAAGTTTTCAGCACAGGCAACCATGGCAAGGTGTTGCATTGCCATCGCATTGAAGACCGCGTTTTGCCGCACGGTCCGGTCACCAAGCGTGCATTGGCGCTGTATATGGATTACGTGCTGACCAGCTGAAGCAACGCCGCGGTGGATAACACAGCGTCTAACGCAATTCCACGGTTTGCACTGTCACATTGCCGCGCGCATTGAATGCGACCAGTTCCTCGGCCGCAGCATGTGCATCGGTGATGAGCGTCCACTCGCGCTCCAGCGGCGTCCAATGCTGCTGGCTGGCGCGGCCGATCTTGTCGGCGGTGACCAGTACGACCACCTTGGCGGCCCGACGTATCACACATTCCTTCAGATACGCCTGCTCGGCGGAGGCCTCGCATAAGCCGAGCGCGGCCACCACGCCGTCGGCGCCGAGAAACGCCTTGTCAACACTGAGGCGGCTCAATGCCAGCTGCGCCAGCGGCCCGAGCGTGCTCATGCTCAAGGGGCGGACATCGCCGCCGATCAAGGTCAGAGACATGTTGCTCGACGCCAGCGCGGCCACCACCAGCAAATTGTTCGTCACGACATGGATGGAACTACGGCCCGAGAGCAGGCGTCCGAGCGCGGCAGTGGTGGTCCCACCATCGAGAAATATGGTGTCGCCATCTTCAATATGGGCGAGCGCCGCCTGGGCGATTGCCTCTTTCTGCTCACGCCAGCTTTCGCGCCGTTCGTCCAGCGAGGCCTCGGGTTCATGCGCACTGACGGCAGCAGCGCCGCCGTAGGTGCGCAGGATGCGCCGGTCGTCGGCGAGCGCGCGCAGGTCTCGCCGCACGGTCGCTTCGGACATGCCGAAGTGTTCGCACAACGTACCGACATCGTTCATGCCGCCGAGTACCGCATTGAGCATCGCCTGACGGCGCTTGTCGACTTTCATGTTTCTGAATCTTCGAGGTAAATGAGTGCGGCGCACCGCTAAAGCGTTTAGTGTAGCTGATTACCCCAGCCCGATGCCATCCTGCTGCGCCTTCCTCCTCCTCAGCTACGCACCCAACGCTCTTCAACACGCACATACTTGATGCGTTGGCGAAAATACGTGAAGGCAATATGCAAGCCCCCGTCCGCCGTTTGCACAATCGACGGATACGAATATTCACGATTGCGCTGATCGGCGGAATTATTGGTCATGCAGTAGCCATCGCCGATTTCGAGATTGCGGCGACGCTGCCAGGTCTTGCCGCCATCCTCGGAAATGGCCAGCGACATCGGCGCTCGCGGCGCCCCCCAAAAGGCAGTGCCGTGCGCAGACGCGCCCTGATCGCGCAAGGGACCGCAGTCTTCCGAATCCTCGATATCGTCATAGAGCGACGCGCGGCGCGCGCTACTGTGTGAGGCAGCGCTGTCGTTGAAGACCAGCGCGAGATGGCCATTGGAAAGCGCAACGCATTGGATCGAGGAATTGTTATTCGGTAGTTCCGTCGGCTGTGGCACGCTCCATGCACGGCCATCCTGTGAGCGACTCTGATAGACAAAGTCGGCCCAGCGGCTGCGAAACAATGCCAGCAGCGAACCATCCTGCAACACCTGGATATTCATATGCACGCAGCCGACGCTTTCTGGCACTTCATGCGTACGCCATGTCGCGCCATGGTCGCTCGACACCATGACCGCGCTGATATCGTTATTGCCGACCCAGCGCTCACCTGGCTCCGTGCGGCACAGAAACACCGGGCACAACCACGCACCATCCGGTGCCACGACGATAGGTTGACGCACGAAGGTGCCCGGCCGGTCAAACAGCGTATTGATCGGACCCCATGTCAAGCCACCATCCGAAGAAACCCGGTGGCGCACGAATGCGGTATTTTGATGACCCGACAATTGCGCCGTGTACATCAACCAGAGGCGGCCGTCGGGTGCTGTAAACAACACCGGATTTTGCTCCGAGCGAGTTGGATCGTCCGAGAGCTTTTGCGGCGCACTCCATACATCAGTACCGGCGGCAAGCCGTGACATATAGATCGATACGTCAGGAATGCCCTCTTGCGTACCACCGAACCAGACACACAGCAGATCGCCGTTAGCCAGTGTATGCAGATTGGCGGCGTGGTTTTGTACGCAGCCGGTCGGCAGGAAAGCTTCGCGCCGATCTGCATCGGCGAAGGCCGTGCGTACATGCGCAGCATCGGGATCTGGTGCGATGCTAGAGGCCTTTACTGTTGTGTCGACAAAGTCGGATGTCATGCTGTTTTTCCTTTCTATCAGCGCCAGCGCGTCTGATTTAATGCGCTTTAGCAGAGGGGGTTTCGATGCATGCTTGCGCCGACCGCCCCGATGAAAACAGCAGCTTTTCCAGCACAATCACAAACGCCGGTGTCAGCAACGCGATATACATATTGTCGATGCCAAAGGGATTTCCCAGCAGATACCACGCCGTCGTCGCCACCGTCGCCAGGCCCATGCCGGCAATGACTCCACGCTTGCTATCGAAAAACGGCAGATAAATGCCGATCAAGGCCACCACCGAGACTGTCAGGCGCAAGGCCCGCGTGAAGAACGAAAGCGCCAGAATCTGCGGCACGAACAGCACAAAAAAGAGCGGCACCAGGCCAACGGCCAGCGAGATCCAGCGTGTCATGCGGAACTCGACTTCCGCTGTCGGATGGTAGCGCGGCACATAAAAATCTTTCACAATCAACGAAGCAATGGCAAGCGCTACAGTACTGACGCTCACAAAGATCGACGCCACCAGTGAGGTCGTCACGACACCGGCCAGCAACGGGTGCATGTGCTGCAAGAAGACCGGCAAGGCATACAGACTGTCGATCTCGGGGAACAAATACTTCGCCGCCACACCCAGAAAGCCGAGCGCCATGGCAATGGGCAGACATAACACTGCCGCCACCAGCGTCGCACTACGCGCTGCACTCGCGCTCTTGGTGGCCGAGATGGCCTGAATGATGAACTGCGTCGAGAAGATCGCTCCTGCCGTACCAATGATCCACGCACCGATCTTGCCACTGCTGAGGCTGCCGCTCCAGGTGAAGTAATGCGCCGGCATGGCGTGCATCATGGGCGCGATGCCGCCGCTCAGGCGCCAGGCAACGACGACCAGAATGGCGATGCCGATCAGCTTGAAGGCACTGTGTACGATGGTCAGATAAGCGACGCTCTTCAAGCCGCCCCAGGCAAAGTAAATCGTGCTGACGATGGCAGTGATGATCGCCGCCGTCGGCAGATTGATACGCATCACGCTCGAGATGGCTGCTGCGCCGCTGATGTAATTGCCGACATTGACCAGCAATAGCGCATAGATCATGATGGCTGAGACGATGAGCTTGGCGCCGTTACCGTATTTCTTCGCAATGAAGCCGGAGATGGTGAACTCGCCCGAGCTGTAGCAACGTTTGGCCATGAAAATGCCAAAGAGCAGAAATCCTATCGAAGCCGCAATCACCGACCACGACGCCGCGATACCGACGCTAAAAGCTTCCTGCGAAGTGCCTACGGTCGATTTGGCGCCAATGAATTCCGACATCAGCAAAATCGCCACGATGAATACCGGCATGGAGCGCGCAGCGACCATGAATTCTTCCGAGTTGCGGCTGCGCAAACGGATGCTGATGATGGAAGTGATTACGATATAGACCACGACCATGCCGATGATGATCGCGGTGTCCCAATGGCTGAAGCTTGTCATGCTTGTCTCCAATATGTTTTTGACGTTTTACGTCTTTGAATTTTTCCGCTGAGCGTGTTCCCGCCCCTCCGGTCATTGCGTCAGGCTGACGTCAACGCTTCATATGGTCTCCTCGACCAAGGCGCTCTGCTCGGAGCGGCGTGTCGCCAGTTCATACGCCTGCCGCAGCGCCTCGATCATGCTGCGCTCATCGGCGATGCCAGTGCCGGCGATATCGAATGCGGTGCCGTGATCGACCGAGGTGCGAATGACCTGCAAGCCGACCGTGACGTTGACACCCGCCTCCAGTCCCATCACCTTGACCGGGCCATGCCCTTGGTCGTGATACATCGCGACCACCACATCGAAGTCGCCACGCCCGGCCCGGAAGAACAGCGTGTCGGCCGGCAAAGGACCTTCCACATTCCAGCCGCGCGCCTGTAGTACTGCAATCGCCGGCATGATTTTTTCTTCTTCTTCACCGTAACCGAACAGGCCGTTCTCGCCTGCGTGCGGATTGATACCGCACACGCCGATACGCGGATGTGTAATGCCAGCCCGGGTAAGCGTTTCATGAGCGCGCTCAATGGTGCGCTGGACCAGACCAGGTTCAATGCGCCGAATGGCGTCGAGCAAACCAATATGCGTAGTCACATGAATGACGCGCAGCTTCGGCGCGACCAGCATCATCGACACCTCTTCGATACCGGTCAGATGCGCCAACATTTCGGTATGACCAGGGAAGATATGGCCGCCAGCGTGCAACGCCTCCTTGTTCAGTGGCGCGGTGCAGATTGCATCGAGTTCGCCGGCCGAAGTCAGCTCGACGGTACGGGCAATATATTGATAGGCAGCGTCGCCAGCGATGGCCGAAAGTTTGCCATATGGCAGATCGGCGGGGATCAGGCCGAGGTCAATGCAATCGACTACGCCGTGATGGAATTGGGCATCGGCCGGACGGGCAATGGAACGCACTTCCAGCGTCACCCCCGAGCGCCGGGCGGCATCACGCAAACGTGCCGCATCGCCGATCACCAACGGACGGCACTGCGCATACACCGACGCGTGCGTCAGGCTTTTCATGACGATTTCCGGGCCGACGCCGGCAGCATCGCCCATGGTGATGCCGATAATTGGACGATAGGTCATTGTGGTATTTCCTCTTGAGATGGTTGCGCACGAAGATGGTCGGCGCAATGATGACGGGCGAGTCGCCGCCAGGCTGATGTCAGTGTTGCAGGCGTACCGAAGCCGCCCGCCTTGGTGATGACCTGTAGCGTGCGCCCCGCATGCAGGGCATGCAGCAAGGGGACGCCACTTTCAATTTCGTCGACCACGTGCAAGGCATCAATGCCTGCCGCGGCCAGCAACGCCCGCGCCGTCTCGCCGCCGGTGGCGACGATGCTGGCGGCATGCGGCAAGGCTGGCGCCAATACAGCCGCCAGCCGTTGACAGAAATACAAACCGTCGGCGACGTGGGTACGGTCGTCTTGCTGCAACAGCACGACCACGTCGCACCCCTGTTGCAATGCTTCGCTGACGGCACGCGTCAACTCTGCTTGTTCATGACGTAAGGATTGCGTGGCCACCTCGAACGTCAGCAAGGCACTGCCCGCGGCATCCTTGAGCGCGGCCACTTGCGCGTGAGATACGCTGGACATGCTGCCCACCACCGCCAGCATCGGCGAGCCTGCCGCAGGCGGCGGCAATGTCAGCGCGTCTCCCGCCGCTGTCAATGCAAGCGCGCGCATCAAATCGGGCGCCAATCCTGCAGAGCCGACCCAGAATACGCCAGCCAGCAGCGCCGATGCCTGTGCAATCCGGCGCAGATCATCGTCGGTTTCGCTATCGCACACCAGCGCCTGCACACCATCGGCTTGAGCCCGACGCATATGTGCGAGCAGAACCATAGGTTCAGCACGCACCATATCCAGCGTCAACGCAGCAACCTTCAGCCCTTGCAGAGCAAGCATGACCGCAAGATCCGCACGCCCGGCAATGGCTTCGTTGCGCCAGACTTCGCTCTCTTCCACGGGTGTGCCGTGCAGCCACTGACAGGCATCGCGGGTGGTGCGCCCGGCAGCAGGAAATGCCGGCGCGACGATCGCCATCCCGGCCAGCGGCACCAGCGCAGCGATCTCGGCGGCAACATTGCCGCGCAGCGTCGAATCGACTTTTTTGTACAAACGCATGGTCGGATGACTCAAGCGATGCCAGGCATCGGCGTTGGCCTGAGCAGCCAGCGCGGCAGTGCTGCGTCGGCAATCGAGATCGACCGCCAGAACATCTACGCCAAACGGTAAGGTGTGCGTGGTCTGCGGCGCATGCAGCATGACAATGCTGCTCAACCCAAGCGCTGCGCTCGTGACCGCGCAGTCGGCGGTGCCCGACAGATCGTCGCCGAGGATCAACAGCATGGGAGTGCTGGCACTGTGCGAGCTCATGGCAGCAAGCGGCGATAGATCGCCTTCATGTCGTCAAGGCTCAGTACTTTCGGATTATTGCCGAGCAAGCGCTTGACCTTGGCTGCGGCCGTTGCCAGCGCATCGAGATGTTCTTCAGAGACACCGAACGCACGCAGGTCCTGCGGAATGTCGACGGCTGCGGTCCATTCCACAATTTGATCGATCAATTTTTGCGCGGCAGTATCGGCACTGTCGTCCGGCTTGCTCACATTGAGCGCCCGGGCCACGTTGGCCAGGCGTTCCACGATGGCGTCCAGATTGAACGCCATCACATGCGGCAGCAGCATGGCGTTGGCTACCCCATGCGTGATGTTGAACATGCCGCCCAGCGGATAAGCCAGTGCATGAACCGCTGCCGTGCCCGCCGCCGTCAGCGCCAGACCGCCGTACATCGCGCCAAGCATCATCGCTTCGCGCGCCTTGATCGAAGCACCATCCTCGTAGGCGGCAACGATGTTGGCGCCGATCAGCCGCATCGACTCCATCGCGAACATATCGCTCACGGGATTGGCTTTGGTCGAAATATACGATTCCAGCGCATGGACGAACGCATCCATACCGGTCGCCGCCGTGATCGGCTTAGGCAGACCCAGTGTCAACAAGGCATCCAGAATCACTATCTGTGGCAGCAAATGCCGGCTCACGATACCCACTTTCAATTCCTCGTCAGGCAAGGTGACGATGGCATTGGGTGTGACTTCAGAGCCGGTGCCGGCAGTGCTCGGCACCAGGATCAGCGGCACCCCGGGGTGTTTGATCAGGTCAATGCCGAGCCATTCGCGCAGCGGCTCATCGTTGGTCAGGCGCACGGCAAAGAGCTTGGCGGCGTCGAGCACGCTGCCGCCGCCAATGGCAAGAATCGCCTGCGGTGCAAATGGTGCGATCTGCTCCCGAAATACCGCTTCCACATTGCCGATAGTCGGCTCCGGCTCGACACCGCGTACGATCAGCACCTCTATGTCCTTGGCTGCCAGCGCCGCCACCACCTGATCGATCACACCAAGCGCTTCCATTGCCGGCTGTGTAATCAGCGCTATGCGTTTGACGGGGACATCAAGCAGCACGAGCTTTTCAGGCAATAGTGCAAGGCTGCCGGCGCCATGCACGATGTGCTTGACGGTCTGGAAATGGTAAGTCGTGGTCATTGCAAATACCTTGCGTCGGTTAATGGGAACGCGCCGCAGCGCTAGTAGTGCGATAGATGGCCAGGGCCTCGAACAAACGCTCGCGCGCCTTGGCGTCGAGCGGTTGGGCCGGCGCGCGCGCGGGTCCTGCCGGCATGCCCAGCATGGCCGCTGCCGTCTTCAGGACGACCGGCATCGTGCCCAGTGCAAACGCATCGCGCAGCGCTCGCAAGGATTCCTGCGCCACCCGTGCGGCGGCGATATCTCCTGCCTGGAAATTGTTCCAGATGGACATGACAACATCAGGCACAGCATTGGTGGTGGCAGCAACGGCACCGTCGCCGCCCGCCATCAGCGTCCAAAGAATCATCGAATCGGTGCCGGTGAAGACAGCAAAATCATCGCGGCGCAAACCGATGAGCTGTACCAGCCGGTCAAAATCACCGCCACTATCCTTGATGCCACGAATGTTTGGAATGTCGGCCAGACGGCGTACCGTGTCGACGTTGAGCGTCACACCGGCCTTGGCTGGAATCGTATACAGCATGATTGGCAGCGTCGTCGCTGCAGCGATGCTGGCATAGTGCGTGAAGAGCTCTTGTTGCGTTGCGCCGTTGAAGTACGGTGTGATGACCGATGCCGCATCTACGCCGCGCTCCTGCATCTTTTGGTTCAGTGCGATCACATCGCGCGTTGCATAAGCGCCAGTACCGGCAATCACGGGGACACGGGAACGTGCCTGATCGACGGCGATTTCGGCGATTCTCAGTTTCTCCGCTTCGCTCAGCGCGATGAACTCGCCGTTTGTGCCGAGCACGAAAAGTGCATGCACGCCGGCATCGATCAAGCGATCGACCAATATGCGCAAACCCTCTTCATCAACGGCCTCGGATGGTGTCATCGGAGTGATGAGCGCCGGGACGATCCCTTTAAACGACACTGACATGTTCTGCTCCATTTTCTGGTGAACGGACGACGCACGAGCAGCGCCCTGATAATGTAAAACCGACGTGGCTGACAACGATAGATATGACAAGCGCTCCGCGTAGGTCAAGCTTCGCATGACACGCAGGCAACGCTAACTTAAGCGAATGCTGTATTGAATTTGTCTCCATTCTTTTAGCTAGCCATGGCACTTCAGCCATTTTGGCAACGCCATGCTCGGGACAAGCAAAAGTCACCCAGCACTGATCGTTTCAATCATTATAGTTAATAAAATGATTTATTCAAGCATTTTGTTGATTGAGGAGATTGAATCGATCATTATAGAAACCAAAATGATCGTCATGACTTGGCGTATTTCCAAAAACAAGGATTGCCCTGCGCAATCCAAGCTATGGACCGTTTTTTAGCTGCAGTTTTGCGGAAAACCGCCTTTCACCGATAAAAAATTCTGGAATTCCGCACTTGATTGGCAGTAACCGCATCAATGACGCAATGAAATCAATATGTTGCCGTTTCCAATGTGGACTCCTTCGACTGGCGCGATACTTGCTGAATGTTTTGCAGGCTAGGCCTGAAAGACGACATTCATACTCCAAACCGTCAATGTCGTTTTATTGCCGGTTCCTGAATTGAATCTACAGTGCTCAAGCCAGCCTGAGTCGTATGCCTATTTGCTGCGCGCTTTTATAAATAAAAAATTAGGAGACATCATGAATTCCTCTGACATGTATCAGTCGGAAATCTTTACCATCAAACTGCGCCGCATCCTGATGACTAAGCGTCCTGTTATTGCCTTTGTCGCTTGTTGTCTGCTTTCGAGTGCTGCGCTGGCACAGGACAAGCCGGTGGTGCAATTCATCGCCACTGGTGGCACTATTGCCATGAAAATTGATCCCGTGACCAAGGGAGTCGTCCCGGCGATTTCTGGCGATGACCTGATGAAGACGGTGCCAGATGCCACCAAATTTGCCACGATTGAAGTGAATAATTTTTCCAACATGTCGGCCAACTATGTGGAGCCGAAATGGTGGTCGCGTTTGACCAAGGCGGTCGATGATGCACTTGCCAGGCCAGAAGTGGCAGGGGTAGTCGTTTCGCAAGGCACGGACACCATGGAAGAGACGGCTTATTGGCTTGATCTGACGGTCAAGTCCGACAAGCCCGTCGTACTCATTGGAGCGCAACGCAACGCCTCGGAATCCGACTTCGATGGGCCGCGTAATCTACTCAACGCCATTCGGATCGCCACAACTGCAGAAGCAAAGGGCAAGGGCGTGATGGTGGCGATGAACAATCAAATCAACGCGGCCCGCAGCGTGACAAAAACGCACACTGGAGATGTGGAAACCTTCAAGTCCGGCGACTTCGGTTTCCTTGGCGAAGTGTGGGATGACAAGGTGGTGTTTTCACGAGCACCATTGCGCCGCCAGCACATCGATATTGGTGCCGGCGATATGCCACGCGTGGAAATTTTGTCGATGTTCGGCGGTGCTGACGGGGCGTTGCTGCGCTACGCGGTAGATCAAGGTGCCAAGGGCATCGTAGTACAGGCGACAGGTATGGGAAACATGAATGTTTCCATGTTCGAGGCAGTCAAATATGCCTTGTCCAAGAACGTGCCTGTGGTGATCTCAACCCGCGTCTATAACGGCCGCACCAGGCCGGTTTATGGGTTTCCTGGCGGCGGCAAGACGACCTTTGATGCCGGTGCTGTGATGGCAGGTGATTTGAGCCCGCAAAAAGCGCGTTTGCTTCTCATGTTGCTGCTGCATCAGGGAAAGACCAGCAAGAAAGAGCTGCAGGCTGCCTTCGATTACTAGCGCCGTTAGTGTAAAGCGACGAAGAGGATGAGCCTACCCGATCGATAATGCAGAGTCCATATGGATCTCCAAAAATGCGATGAAAAAGCCCCGTCCAATTGGTGAACTGCACCCCAAAAGTTGGACACTGATCCAACCTTTGGGGTGTTTTTCATGGCGAAGTACGATACGAAGTTCAAACAGGAAGTAGTGAGGAAATATTTGTCGGGAGGTAGTGCCAAGGGCCTTGGCA
>Ga0209913_1000970_pt1 | contig 19126 bp, 12 predicted proteins | sample PersoiDNA2013203_FD_185805 | JGI IMG/M metagenome (GOLD analysis project Ga0209913, IMG submission 185805) | Permafrost soil microbial communities from the Arctic, to analyse light accelerated degradation of dissolved organic matter (DOM) -... | ecosystem: Environmental > Terrestrial > Soil >... | reverse complement strand
CGTAGCTGACCTGATTGTGCGAAGTCGCCGTACTGACACCGCCATCGAACTTGTTGGCGGCCGCGCTGGCCACGAATATATCGTCGGCCGAACCGCCGGTGACATCCTGTATGTTGGCGTAGGTATCACCTGCGGCATAGCTGCCGGCCCCCCCGCTGCCCAGACCGGTGAACAGATTGACCGTCTCAGCCACGGTCGAATTGACGTAACTGACCCGATTGTGCGAGGTCGACGTGCTGTTGCCGCCGTCGAAATTGTTGGCTGCCGTGCTGGCGACAAAGGTGTCGTCGCCGCTGCCGCCGGTCACGTCCTGAATGTTGACGTAGGTGTCGCCCGCTGCCAACGTGCCGCTGCCCGTGCCGAGCACCAGATCAACCGTCTCCGCCGCTATCGAGTTCACGTAGCTGACGCGGTTGTGCGCAGAACCTGTGCCGCCGTCGAACTTGTTGGCGGCCGCGCTGGCAACAAACGTGTCATCCGCCGTGCCGCCGGTGACATCCTGAATATTGACGTAGGTATCGCCTGCGGCGTAGCTGCCCGTGCCCTGACCGGTGAACAGATTGACCGTCTCCGAGGCCGTCGAATTGGCGTAGCTGACGCGGTTGTGCGAGGTCGACGTGCTGGTGCCGCCGTCGAAGTTGTTGGCTGCCGTGCTGGCGACAAAGGTGTCGTCACCGCTACCGCCGGTGACATCCTGAATATTGACGTAAGTATCGCCCTGCGCCAGCGTGCCGCCGCCGGTGCCGAGCACCAGATCGACCGTCTCCGCCGCAGTCGAATTGACGTAGCTGACGCGGTTGTGCGACGCCGACGTGCTGGCGCCGCCATCGAATTTGTTGGCAGCCGCGCTGGCGATGAACAAATCGTCCGCCGAACCGCCAGTGACATCCTGAATGTTGACATAGGTGTCGCCGTTGGCCAGGCTGCCGGTCCCGCCGCTACCTGTGCCGAGAAACAAATCAACGGTCTCCGCCACGGTCGAGTTCACATAGCTGACCCGATTGTGCAATGAGCCGGTGCCGCCATCGAATTTATTGGCGGCCACGCTGGCGACAAACAGATCGTCGGCCGTGCCGCCCGTGACGTCCTGAATGTTGGTATAGGTATCGCCATTGGCCAGACTGCCGGCCCCGCCGGTACCCTGCCCGGTGAACAGATTGACCGTCTCCGACACCGTCGAATTGACATAGCTGACGCGATTATGCGAGGTAGTTGTGCTGGTCCCACCGTCGAAATTATTGCTTGCAACATTGGCGATGAACGTATCGTCGCCCGAGCCACCGGTAACATCCTGAATGTTGAGATAAGTGTCGCCGTTGGCAAAGCTGCCGAGACCGCCGGTGCCCAACCCGGTCACCAGATTGACTGTCTCCGCCACGGTCGAATTGACATAGCTGACGCGATTGTGCGAGGTCGCGGTGCTGACGCCGCCGTCAAACGCATTGGCAGCTGCGCTGGCCACGAAGATATCGTCTGCTGCCGAACCGACGACGTTCTGGATGTTGATATAAGTGTCGCCTTGCGCGTAGCCGCCGACGCCGGTGCCGGCGACCAGATCGACCGTGACCGCAGCGCCCGAGGCGGCATAGTTGACCGTGTCCGAACCGCCGTTGCCGTCGAAACGGTTGGTGTCGTTGGTGGCGAAGAACGTGTCGTTGTAGGCCGAACCGATCACGTTCTGAATGTGGACATACGTATCACCCGCAGCAAAACCGTTGCTGCCGGTGCCGAGCACCAGATTCACTGTCACGCCGATACCGTCATTGGCGCGTGCGTAGCTGACCGTGTCGCTGCCACCGGTGCCGCCGTCGAGCGCATTGGCGGCGGCACTGGCGACGAAGGTGTCGCTGTACTGGCTACCGGTCAGGTCCTGGATATTGACGAGTGTGTCACCCTGCGCAAATCCACCACTGGTACCCAGACCATCGATTTGCGTCAAATCCACCGTCACCGCTGCGGTTGAAGCTGCATAGCTCACGCGGTTGTGCAACGAACCGCCACCGTCGAAATTATTGTTCGCCGCGTTGGCAATGAAGGTATCGTCAGAATTGCTACCCGTCAGATCTTGAATGTTGAGCAGTTGATCGCCTTGCGCATAGCCGCCGCTGGTGCCGGTGCCATCGGTGTAGTTCAGGTCGACGGTAACGCCGGCGTTCGATGCGGCGTAGCTGACGCGATTGTGCGAAGTCGAGGAACTTGCACCGCCATCGAGCTTGTTGGCGTCCAAGCTGGCGACAAACGTATCGTCGGAAGCGCCGCCGATCAGGTTCTGGATATGCGAGAAGGAGTCGCCGTTGGCATACAAGCTGCCGCCGGTACCGGTGCCGATGGTATTGGTCAGGTCGATCATGACCGAACCCGTGGCGTAGAAGTAGCTCACGGTGTTGACGCCTAGGCCACCTTCGAAATTATTGACTTCGGAACTGGCGATGAAAGTGTCGTTATAGTCGCTGCCGATCACATTCTGGATGTGCGCGAGCGTATCGCCCTGGGCATAGCCGCCGCTGGCAGAGCCATCGTACAAGCTGACTGTGACGCCGGCATTGGACAAAGCATAGCTGACCGTATCCGATCCGCCCAGGCCGCCATCGAAATGGTTGGCGGCGAGGCTGGAAATGAAGGTATCCGAATAGGAGCTGCCGGTGGCGTTCTGGATGTTGGCGTAGGTATTGTTCTGGGCGTAACCGCCGCTGCCGCTCATGGTGACCATATTGACGGTCACGGCGGCGGTGGAGGCGCCGTAGTTGATGGTGTCGGAGCCGCCAATGCCGCCGTCGAAATTGCGGCTGTCCGGGCCGGCGATGAAGGTGTCGTCGTGGGCGCTGCCGATCACGTTCTGGATGCGGTTATAGGTGTCGCCTTCGGCATCGCCGCCGACGCCGCGACCGCTCACAAAGTTGACCGTCACGCCGGCCGCCGAATTGACGTAGCTGACCGTGTCCAGGCCGCCGCTGCCGCCGTCAAAACTGTTGGCGTCGATATTGGCAACGAAGATGTCGTTGTAGGCGCTGCCGATCACATTCTGGACATGGGTGTAGGTGTCGCCCGCCGCCGAGCCGCCGCTGCCCACGCCGGTACTCAGGTTGACGGTCACGCCCGCCGTCGAGCTGGCGTAGGATACGGTGTCGGAACCGCCGCTGCCGCCGTCGAGATGATTGGCCAGCGTATTGGCGATGAACACGTCACTGAAGGCGCTGCCGATCACATTCTGGATATTGACGTAAGTATCGCCCTCGGCGTAGCCGCCGCTGCCGGTGCCGGTGATGAGGTTGACCGTCACACCCGTGGTCGAAGCAGCGTACGACACAGTGTCGGAGCCGCCGCTGCCGCCATCGAGGCGATTGATCTTGTCGTTGGCGACGAAGGTGTCGTTGTAGGCGCTGCCGATCAGGTTCTGGATGTTGGTCAGCACGTCTCCCTGGGCGTCGCCGCCGGTGCCGTGACCGGTGGTCAGGTCGATCGTCACACCGGCGCCGGAATTCTTGTAGCCCGCCGTATTGACGCCCTGCGTGCCGCCGGTGAGCACGTCGGCGCCGGCGCCCCCCTCGAAATAGGTATTGCCGCTACCACCGATGATGGTGTCGACCCCGGCCCCGCCGTAGAGCAAGTCGTTGGCGTTGCTGCCGTAAATGGTGACGCCGCCGTCGCCGGCGTGGATCTCGTGCGGCACGCCTTGCGCCGGCAACACCCAGACGCTCTTTCCGGTGGCAGGATCGAGATAGCTCAGGTCGGTATAGGCGCTGGCATCCTTGATGACCACGATGCGGGAATCCGTCAGGTGCACCAGGCCATCGGTAGTCACGACCGCGACATCAAAATTGAGGGTCGAGGTCGGCTCTGTCGGATGGGTCGGATCGGCGGCGGTCGTAGTGTACTGCACCTGCAGCGCAAAACTCTTGTCGCCGGGATTGGCCGTGAGCAGGTAGGTACCGCCGCCCTGATTGACCGCATTGAGGATCGTCAGGTTCGATGGTACGCCGGTGATGGTGACGGTCTTGACGGTGCCGTCGCCGGTGACATTGAGCTGAAAAATCTTGATGAAGTCGCTTTGCCCCGTCGTGCTGGTAGCGTAGATGGTGTGTACATCATTGCCTGCATTGATGACCTGCGACGCGAACTGCACGACGTTGGAGCCGTCTGAAGCCGAGGCCGCACTGCCGCCGCTGCCGAACAAGGTGCTGCCGACCTGGGTCACCGTGGTCAGGTTGACCAGATTGAGGCTCATCGCCGGCGTCTGCGGACCGACCACGATCGGCGTCAACACCGCGCCCTCGCGTTCAGAAACGACTACCGCGACCACTTTTACCTGTGCATCGGCGCCATTGTTCGACGGCGATGGCGGCAGCGGGATCGACGGCAGCACCAGATTCTGCAAACCGTTGCTGGTCAGCGAGCCGGCATTGTCCTGAATGATTTTTGCCAGTTGGCTGGTGGCGGCAGTATTGATCTGCGCCGAGTTGTTGTTGGTGGCGAAGTGATTGTCGGACGCGCCGCTTCCCTCGGCGCTGGACTTGTTCGGATCCGAATTCAGGATTTGTGCCTGGTCGTGGTTTTGCAGCGGGATCTTGCCGACCAGGTCCAGCATGCGGCCGGTATCCTGTGCGGTGTCGGCAAATACGATCTTGGACTTGTCATCCATCGCTCCCATGGCGCCGCCGGCCAGCACCACCTTGCTACCGTCTGTCATCTCCAGCACCATGTCGACATCCACCACCTGCACATGCTTGACTGCGCCGCGCGGCACAGTGAGGTGGAAGCTGCCGCCCTGGTCGGGCATCGCCACGCTGGCCGAGCCGGTGACCGGATTGGCTGCATTGGCAGCATTGCCGGAATTTGCCGGCGTCGGTTTGGGAGTAACTGCAGTTGCCATGGTGAACCTCGCTATCGGAGCTTAATCACAAATTCACGAATTTTTATTTGCTGCTGCTATTGCTGCAATATCTGCGCGCTCGGTCCGTCGGCGACGATCTTGCCGTCGTTGAGCACGATGATGCGGTCCATATGCTTGAGCAGCGCAGTGCTGTGGGTTGCCACCACCAGCGTGCGCTGCGCAGCAAATGCCTGCAGCCTTTCGATGATGCGTGCCTCGGTCGCCAGGTCGATGCCGGTAGTCGGCTCATCCAGCAACATCACGGTCGGCATGCCGGCCACGGCACGCGCCAGCGCCACCATCTGGCGCTGACCGCCGGACAAGTTGCCGGGCGCCTTCAAGACCTGGTCCAGGCGCAGCTCGCCGCGCGCGATCAGGTCATCGACGCCGGACACTGCCAGCGCCGCTTCATACACCTTGCTGTCGACGCGATCGCCGACAAAAATATTGGCCGCCAGGCTACCGTCGAAAATGAAGGCTTCCTGCGGCTTGTAGCCGATGCAACGCATGCGCACCGGCGCTGCATAGGCCGTCACCGCAACGCCATCGATCAGTACCTGGCCCTGGCCAGCTTCGACCTTGTGCAAGCCGGCCAGCGCGCGCAGCAAACTGGTCTTGCCGGAACCGGAACGCCCCACAATACCGACCTTCTCGCCCGGCTTGATCGCCAGCGAGACCTTGTCCAGCGCCGGCCGTTCGTTCTTGTCCAGATGCAGCGTCAGGTTGATCACCTGGATCAGGCCGCTCATGTCCTGGCGCAAGACATCCGCAACCTCTTGCGGCGCTTCTGCGGCGTCGAACATTTCTTCGAATGCGGCGCGCGCGCGCTGGAACATTTCCATGCGCCCCAGCACCGTGGCCATCGACGAGGTCATCGCGGTGGCGCGACCGATCAGCAGCGAACTGGCGATCAGCGCACCGACCGTCAATTGATTATCTTCCACCAGATACACGCCAACCACCAGCGTACCGACCGAAACCAGCGTATTGCCGACCGCCGAACTGGCGTAGCCGATGTTCATCCAGAAGCGGCTCTTGGCCAGGTTCACGGCGTTGTCGGCGGCGTCCGACAGGAAGGCCTTGACCAGGCGATCCTGCAAGGGCGAGGTCTTCAGCGTTTCCATGCCGAACACCAGGCTGGCCAGCTTGTCGGTCTTGCCGATGCCGGCTTTCATGGCGGCGTTGCCATAGTCGGTGGCGGGAATCTTGCACAGCAGCTGACCGCCCACCAACACCACGCCGCCGACCAGGAGTACCCACACCAGATGGCCGCCGATCAAACCCAGCGCCACCAGATATAGCAACAGGAACGGCAGGTCGACCAGCATCAACATGTAGTTCGACGACAGCAGGTCGCGCGCGCTGCTGAGGTCGCGGTACTTGGCCAGCACCACCCCGACCGGCGCCGTCACCTTGGAGTCCAGCAGGCGGCGCGCCGACATGCTGTCGAACTCGATGTCGAAGCGCCCCGCCAGTTGTTCGACGTAGTACACCCGGATCACGCGCAGGATCAGTTCCAACACGATGAACAAGGCCATGCCCAGCGTCAGCGCCCACAGCGTTTCCGCAATGTGGTTGCCGATCACCTTGTCGTACACCAGGCGTGAATAGATCGGCAGCAGCAGGCCAAACACATTGATCAGCACGCCGGCCAGGATGATCTCGACGAAGCGGCTGCCGTAGGCGCGCATCAGCGTCAGATACATCGGGTCCTGGCGCAGCGAGCGCAAATCGGCTTGCGGCTGGTCGACGTGGATTTGGTCGCTTTCGTTCATGAGATGGTCTGGTCCGTGTTCGAGTCAAGCAGCCTTGCGCATCAATTGTTGTCCCGGTTGGTCGCCGAGATTTCGCGGATGGCTTCGCGGATTTCGAGGCGCAAGTCCTTGACCATGGTCTGACGACCCGAGCGCATTTCCTCGATGACGGTTTGCGTATTGATGTTCTGACGCATCAGCGCTTCGGTGATCGAGGTCATCGAGGTCGGGATGGCGCCAAGGTTCTTGACGCGGTCGTTCATCATCGCCATGTGCTTGGCCAGGTCAATCTGCAACTGGCGCGACGACAAGGCATCGCGCGTCATGTTGCTGGAGTTCTCGCCGATGGCCTTGCCCAGTTCGCCCAGGCGCGCCGACACCGCCGCGTGGATTTCGCCCTGGTGCTGGATCGCGCCGAGTTCGTCGGCAATGCGGATGGAAATCTGGTTCAGCAAGGTCGGCATCTGCGCGATGTGCTGGGCGGTCTTTTCGGTGACGTTGGCCGCTTCCGATTGCTGCGCCTGCAGGGACGTCAGCGCCGACGACAGCGACATCTGGCCGCTTTCCATGGTGGAAACGATCTTCGGCAACAGGTCAAAACTGCGCAGCGCGATATCGCCGTTGACCGACAAGCGCTCTTCCAGCAGCGACAGGCTCTGGGTCAGGTCGCGCGCGGAAGTTATCTTTTGATTGATGATCTGGCCGACGTTGCGGATTTCTTCCAGCGTCTGCTGGCCGACTTCGTGCATGCGCGGACCGAACGAGACCAACTGACGCAGGTTCTTCGATTCATCCATGCTGGCGTGGAACAGCTCGACGATATTGTTGAGGCGTTCATTCATGCCTTCCAGCTTGATGCCGGCCTGCATCGAGGCTTCCGAGCTGGCGCGCGACGCCATGATGGATTCGCGCTGCAGCACCATCAAATCTTGCAGGAACTCGGCCAGGAATTGCTCGGAAACACCCTGACGGCCGGAAGCGCCGGCGGCGGGACCGCTCATGTCGTGGATCACGTGCTGCACCATCTCGGCGATACATTCACGCGCGCGCGAGGTCAGCTTTTTACCGGCTGCGCGCAACGGCGTCAGCGTCAGGCCCAGCGCCAGCGAACCGATCAGGCCGAACATCGACGCGGAGAACGCGGTACCCATGCTGGCCAGCGGTTTTTGCAAGTCCGACACCAGGTGCATGAAGGAGGCATCCATGTCGCCGCCTTGCGTGGCCTTGCCGAAACCGTCGATCAGCGCCGCGGTGCCGACCAGGGTTTCCAGCAAGCCGATGAAGGTGCCCAGCAAACCGAGCGCGATCATGAAGCCGGTCAGGAATTGCGGGAATTCGGTTTTTGCTTCCAGGTGAGCCGCCAGGTCCGACAGCGAGCGCTCAATGGTTTCCTGTTCGATCCGCGAGGTCAGGCGGCCCTTGGTATTGGCCACGCTGACCAGCACCTTGGCAATTTCGCTGTCCTGGAATTCCGGCGCCTTGACCAGGTCTTCCATCGACTCGCCGCCATTCACGCGAGCGTAGAACAAGCTCAGCTTGTTGTATTCCCAGTTCACCCGCCACAGGTTGTAGACGATCAGCGAAACGCCGAACAGGGCTACGCTGATGATGAACAGATTCAGGAAGGGATTGATCCGGATCGCATGCAGGACGAAGTCCCTGAACAGGAAGCCCCCCAGCAGCAGGAACAGGGACGGAATCGCAGCGAGTGCATAAAAATTGCGCAGGTTTTTCATACGATCAGGTTCCGAAAGAAGAGCAAAGAAATAAGTTGAACAGGGTGCGTCATGGTGACATGGATCATCGCGGCTCCCTCAGCGCAGTCTGGCCGAAGCGGCTCAGCGGCGACATCAGGTATTGCCAGACCGTGCGGCGACCGACGATCATGTCGGCCGTGGCGGTCATGCCCGGCATCAGCGGCAAGCTGCGGTCCATTTCGCGGGGATCGCGCGTGACTTCAATCTTGACGCGATAGAAACGCTCACCGCGTTCTTCCGGCACGGTGTCGGCGCTGACTTCCGTCACCACGCCCTTCATCGCACCGTAGACGCCGTAGTCGTAGGCCGAGACCTTCACACGCGCCGGCGCACCGGTGGTCAGTTGCGCGCGGTCGGTCGGCAGGATCTTGGCTTCGATCACCAGCTTGTCGTCGGTCGGCGTCATTTCGATGATGGCGTCGCCCGGCTTGACCACACCGCCGACGGTATTGATCAACACGCGGTTGACCACGCCATCCATGGGCGCGCGCACTTCGGAGCGCGAGACACGGTCATTGCGCGACTTGATTTCTTCCTGCAGTCGCGCCAGTTCGTTTTCGCTGACGGTCAGGTCGCTGCGCGCATCGGCGCGAAAGCGCGAAGAAGCTTCACCCATTTTGGCCTGGGCTTCGGCGATCGCCGCGCTCAGGCGCGGGATCATGGCATTGGTAGCGGACAGGCGACTCTGCGCATCCTGCGCCTTGGACAGCGACTGGATGTCTTCCAGCTGCGAAGCAGCATTGCGCTCGAACATGCCATGCACCAGTTTGTATTGACGCTGCGCCAGGTCATATTCGGCCACCAGGCTCTTCTGGCGGCTGACCGCTTCGCCCACCTCGGCCTGGCGCTGTGCCGACTGTTCGCGCAGCACGCTCATTTCTTGCGTCAGTTTGGCCTGGCGCGCGGTGAACGACGCCAGTTCGCTCTGCACTGCCGGGTCGTCGTTCCTGAGGTCGGCCGGCATCGTCACCGAAGACGCGCCGCCGGCTTCGGCCTTGAGGCGGGCCACGCGTGCGCGCAAGCCGAGGATCTTGACATTGCCTTCGCCGAGATCGGCATTGGCACGCACGTCGGCAATCGAAATCAAGGTCTGGCCCTTTTTGACGGCCGCGCCTTCACGCACCAGGATGGCCGACACGATGCCACCTTCCAGATGCTGGATCACTTGATTATGTTCGGAAGAAACGATGCGGCCGCTGCCGCGTACCACCATGTCGATCTTGGCGAACCACGACCACACCAGCAGGCACAACAACACCGCCACGCAGGCCAGGATGAACAGGCGCGGACGCGGCAACTGGCGATGGTTGCCAAGCTGGCTGTCGAGCCGTGGTGCGATCAGTTGCATCAGCTTGCGGCTGCGCAGGCGCAACTGCAGTCTGAGACGCACATCCCAACGGAGCTGAGCGTTGGGCAGCTTGGTCATTTTGCACCCGCCTGATACTGGATGATCACCCGCGCATTGCTCTCGGCGCTGTTTTCGGAAGTCGCCACACGGCTGACCACGCGCTCCTTGTCGACGCCGGCGTCGATCAGATGATTGCGCACCGCCACCGTACGGTAGTAGGCGCGCCGGCGCGCTTCGCTGAACTCGGCCGAGCCGATCACGCCGGTGATGACGATCTTGCCCTGCTGCGACTTGACCTTCTTGACCCACTCGCCGATGCTGACGTCGAGCGTCTTGCCGCCCTCTTCGCTGAGCTCGGTGGTTTCTTTTTCAAAGTTCAGCACCACTGCCTTGTCGCCGCCTTCGATCGACAAACCGGGCGCGATTTCCTTGGCTTTTTCGACGCGCACCTGGATATTGTTGTTGCCGCGGCTGCCGGCGTTGCTGCGCAAACTGCCGGCGTCGGCCTGCAATGGCGGTGCAGATTGCGTGGTCTTGAGCTGGGCGATTTCGCGCTTCAACTGGTCGATCTGATTGGTCTTGTCGCGGTTCTCGCTTTTCAGGCGCGCGGTGTCGGCGTCTTCGCCTTCAGGCGCATCGACCTTGTCCGGCTTGACTTTGGCGGCGCCCGACTGGGTCTGCACCATGCCTTTGGTGATCATCTTGCTGACGCGGATTTCCGCCAGCTTCTGCGAATAGTAGAAGAGCGTCACGACGAACACCACCACCACGAAGATCATGACCAGGACGACGTTGGACAGCGCGTCCACAAAGCCCGGCCAGAAATTCTGTTCTTTTCCACTATCCATCGCTTCCCCAGACCTTCCCTATTGTCCTGCCGGCGCGCGATCACCGGGCGGCGTCCATGCCCGGCCGGTGTTGCGCAAAATTTGATAACTGATGTCCGCTTGCTGGAACAACAACAATGCAAAATCCATGCGCGCCTGGTAAGCCTGCTGATAGGCATCGAGCACGTCCAGCAATTGCTTGCTGCCGGTGGATAGTTGCTCCAGAAACACATCGGCGACATTGGCGTTGGTCAGATACGCGTCGCGCGAAATGCCCATGCGCTTCCTCACCGCGCCCAGGGTGCGGTAATTGATCTCGATCTGCTCCTGCAACTTGCGTTCGAGGTCGGATGCGGTGCTGCTCTTTTCCTGCAACTTGGCGCCGATCTGGCTCTGGTAAAACGCATCCGAGCCACCGTTGAGCAGATTCATGGTCATCACCAGCATCACACGACGTTGGGTATCCAGGGTCTGGTCGCCACCGGCGCCGCGAGACTTGATTTGCGTCCACTCAACGGCAAAGGTCGGTGAAAATTTGGCGCGCGCCGACTTCAGCTCTTCACGGGCCGCCTCAGTATCGCTGCGCGCGGCGCGGATACCGGGATTGCTTTCATAAATATCTTGCAGCGCCACGCGCGAGGTCGGCGGCACCGTCGGCATCATGCGTTCGGGCACCTGCACCTGTTGCACGTGCCGGCCGATCAATTGCGTCAGCGACACCAAAGCGCTCTCGAGCGCGCCCTCACTTTCGGACACGGTAGCCTCGGCCTGCAGCGCACGGCCGCGCACGCGTTCGTAGTCAATCTTGCTGGCGCCCCCGCCTTCAACCCGCTTGCCCATGTACTGGAGCAATTCATCCATGCGCTTGTAATAGCTGCGCGCAAACGACACCGATGCGTAGGCGCGCAACACGTCGTAATAGGCCTTGATGGTGGAGTAATACAGCGATTCGCGCGCATCATCGCGGCGCTGGTCTGCGGCACGCGACATGGCGCGCTGCTTCTGGTAGTCGAAATAGGAGCCAGGGGCAAAAATCGGCTGACGGCCGATCACGGTGGCATCCCAGCGCTTGTGGGTGTCGGCCAGCACGATGTTGCCGTTGTCGTCGCGAAACGACGCAGGGGCCGAATATTCTCGCCCCTTTTGAGTACGCACGTCGAGTGTCGGCCCCATCTGCCCCAATGCCGCCTTGGCCGCATAATCCGCCTGCGCGGCCTGCGCGGTCGTGGCGGCGTAGCTGTAACTATTGGTGAGCGCCAACTCAAGCACCTGGTCCAACGTCAGGAAAGGCTCTTGCTTGTCGCCCACGGTGGCAATATCGATCTGCGGCAAATCAATGGAACTGCCGGAAAATTCGGGATCAGACTGGCGCAACAGCGCCAGGATTTCATCATTGGAATTGGCGCTGGTGAGCTCCTTGCCGTCGGCACCATTGCCCGAACGCATGCCTGTTTCTGCCTCGCTTTGGCCACCTACTCGCATTTGGGGAGGGGTATCAAGTGGCAAACCCATGGCTTTTTTCGGGTCGAGCACACTCATTCCGGGCCTTGAATTTCCAGAAGGCAATGTTTCATTGGGAAGCGGTAAGGTGGTGAGCGTGTCAGATGCGGCAATCACGTTCGTAGCGACCGAAAAAACCAATGCACCAAAGACTAACTTCGTGTTTCTATATCTCATTGTTAGATACAACAGACCAGCACGGGACCGGCCTCCCCTCTCCTCATACGAATGAAAATCAACAAGCCTTCGAACAGACCGACTTCAATCGTCCCCGGTAATTGCCATATCTTTTTATTGTGTATTCTTCTGGGGCATTTAGTTGCTGCTGGATTATACGTGACGCCTAGTAAACAAGCTGCTCGCGTTACAAAATAAACAACAAATTCTCTCACGTTTATGTGAAGAAAATATGAATTTTCAGTTACATAACACGACCGTTCGCACTCTTCCTTGCTCGCAAACAATTTTTCGCATGTCCATTGAAAATCGCCCAAGCAGCCGCATTGTCCTTAAAATACGCGGTCGCGACATTCGGGCATTCCCTGATCCCGCACTCCAGAATCTCCCTTTCCATTCATGAGGTAAGTACACATGGCAGCACCCGAGAAACAGACCCTGGGCTTCCAGGCCGAAGTCAAACAGCTGTTGCAGCTGATGATCCATTCCTTGTATTCCAACAAGGAAATCTTCCTGCGCGAACTGATCTCCAATGCTTCCGACGCCTCCGACAAGCTGCGCTTTGAAGCGATCAACAACAGCGCCCTGTTCGAGAACGATCCGGAACTGAAGATCGCCGTCAGCTTCGACAAGGCGGCGCGCACCATCACCATCTCCGACAACGGCATCGGCATGAACCGCGAGGAAGCGATCTCCCACCTGGGCACGATCGCCAAGTCCGGCACCAAGGAATTTTTCTCGAAACTGTCGGGCGACCAGCAAAAGGATGCGGCGCTGATCGGCCAGTTCGGCGTGGGCTTTTACTCCGGCTTCATCATCGCCGACCGCATCACGGTCGAAACCCGTCGCGCCGGCACCGCTGCCAATGAAGGCGTGCGCTGGGAATCCGAAGGCGCCGGCGAATTCTCGATCGAAGCGATCGACAAGCCGAAACGCGGCACCGACATCATCCTGCACCTGCGTGAAGGTGAAGACGAATACCTGTCGTCGTGGCAGTTGAAGACCATCATCCGCAAATACTCGGACCATATCTCGCTGCCCATCCTGATGCAAAAAGAGGAATGGGACGAAGAGAAGAAAGAAACCGTCACCCGCGACGAACTGGAAACCGTCAACCAGGCCAGCGCCTTGTGGACACGCAGCAAGTCCGACATCACGCCGGAGCAATACGAAGAGTTCTACAAGCACATCTCGCACGACTTCGGCGCACCGCTGGCTTATACGCACAACCGCGTTGAAGGCCGCAGCGAATACACCCAGTTGCTGTACATCCCGACCCGCGCGCCCTTCGATATGTGGGACCGCAACCAGCGCGGCGGCATCAAGCTGTACGTCAAGCGCGTCTTCATCATGGACGACGCCGAGCAACTGATGCCGGTCTACCTGCGCTTCGTCAAGGGCGTGATCGATTCAGCCGACCTGCCGCTGAACGTGTCGCGTGAAATCCTGCAAGAGTCGCGCGACGTCAAGGCCATCCGCGAAGGTTCGACCAAGCGCGTGCTGAGCCTGCTGGAAGAACTGGCCAATAGCGACGAGCAAGAACAGAAAGACAAGTACGCCGGCTTCTGGACCGAGTTCGGCCAGGCGCTCAAGGAAGGCATCGGTGAAGACGCCGCCAACAAGGAACGCCTCGCCAAGCTGCTGCGCTTTGCCTCGACGCATAACGACAGCGACGCGCAAACCACCTCGTTCGCCGATTACCTCGGCCGCATGAAAGAAGGCCAGGACAAGATTTATTACGTCACCGGCGAGAATTACCATGCCGCCAAAAACAGCCCGCACCTGGAAATCTTCCGCAAGAAAGGCGTGGAAGTGCTGTTGCTGACTGATCGCGTCGACGAATGGATGCTGTCTTACCTGCAAGACTTCGACGGCAAGGAACTAGCCTCGGTGGCCAAGGGCGGCCTCGACCTCGGCAAACTGGAAAACGAAGCCGAGAAGAAGCAGCACGAAGAGACCGAAACCCAGTTCAAGGACCTGGTCGAAAAGATGAAGACCGCGCTGAGCGAAAAGGCCAAGGACGTGCGCGTGAGCTCGCGCCTGACCGATTCGCCCGCTTGCCTGGTGGCCGACGAGAACGAGTTGTCGGGCAATCTGGTGCGCATGCTCAAGGCCGCCGGCCAGGCTGCGCCGGACGCCAAGCCGATCCTGGAAATCAACCCGGATCACCCGCTGGTGCAACGTCTGAAGTATGAAGAAGCCAAATTCGACGACTGGTCGCACATCCTGTTCGACCAGGCCTTGCTGGCCGAAGGCGGCGCGCTGACCGATCCGTCTGGCTTCGTCAAGCGCCTCAACGGCATGTTGCTCGGCATGGCGTCGAAGTAAGCTCAAGTGCTGACGCACTGAGGCACTCCCTTGCAACGGCGACCTTCGGGTCGCCGTTGTCGCGTTGGACGCGCTTTTCCGTTACAGTGGGAACACGTTGCCTTGGCTTGTCTTCACTTCTCAGCAGCAGAACGATTCATGGAATTCAACTTCATCTCGCCCCGCAAGAACGCACTGGTCTACCTCATCAAGATCCTCAGCGGTTCGCTGATCCTGTGGTACGGCTTGCGCGCCGTCGGCCTGCCGGAACCTTACTGGGCCATGATCTCGCTGATCATCGTGACCGAGCCTGACATGATCGTGGCCAAGGCCAACTTCCGCGCCCGGCTGATCAACACCATTTCCGGCGCCGTCATCGCTTGCTTGTGCCTGGTATTTTTCGGCGCCAATTTCCTGTCCATGCTGGTCGCACTGACGACCGCCGTGCTGGTCGCGATGCTGTGGCAAAACTATCCCAGCAACTGGCGTCTCGGCCCTGCCACCGTGGTGATCCTGATGTCGGCGGCGTTTGCCGGCGGCGGCTTGCACCAGGAGTTGCACCTGGCCTTGCTGCGCGTGGCCGAAGTGATCACCGGTAGCACCGTGGCGCTGCTGCAAACCGTGGTGTACATCGGCTTCGTCAATCGCCTGCGCCATGTCGACTGAGCTGCGCCGCTCGCGCATCCTGCTGCGGCCGTGGCGCGACAGCGACCTGGGACCATGTGCGGCGATGAATGCCGATCCGGAAGTGATGCGCTATTTCCCGGCCGTGCTCAAACGTAGCGAAAGCGATCTCCTGGTCAAACGCATCGAAGACCATTTCAGCGAACACGGCTTCGGGCTGTGGGTGCTGGAAATTCCCGGTGTGCTGCCGTTTGCCGGCTTCGTCGGCTTGCTGCGCGTGGCTTTCGAGGCGCATTTCGCGCCCGCCGTGGAAATCGGCTGGCGCCTGACACCGCAAGCCTGGGGCCAGGGCTATGCCACCGAAGCAGCGCAAGCGGTGCTGAGCCACGCCTTCCACGCACTCCACATGAAGGAAATCGTTTCCTTCACGACCGCCGGCAACAAGCGCTCACAGGCGGTCATGCGGCGCATCGGCATGCATACGCGCGTGGCGGAAAACTTCGAACATCCGCGCCTGCCGCGTGGCCACCCCTTGTCGGTGCACGTCTTGTATCGCCTGCGTCGCGAGCAATGGCTGCTGCAAACAGCTTACGATTCCAAGAGCGGGCTGGCCGCTATATGAGCCGGCAATGCCCATAAAAAAACCGTTGCCGGCCAGCTTTGCAGCTGGGCCGGCAACGGCTTCTTTGCGATCTGCGGTGTTGCTTAATGCGTCACGCGGGTAGTGCGACCCGAAGACAACAAACGCACGCGTTCGCCGACACGGAACAGCTCATCCGCATCTTGGGTGATGGCACGCAGCTCGCCATTGTCCAGGCGCACGGTGATTTCCAGGCCCGGCTTGTTGGCCAGGCTGGCTTCCGCACGGTTGCCGGCGACGCCGCCGATCAGGGCGCCGACAATGCCTGCCGCCAGCGCGCCGTTACCGCCGCCGATGGCGGAACCAGCTGCAATGCCGCCCAACGCGCCGCCGGCGACGGTACCGACGCCGCTGGAGCCCTTGTCGATGGTGACGTTGCGGACCGACTCAACCACGCCCATGCGCACCGTCTGTTCACCTTGTGCCTGGCGTGTGTTGTAGACGCTGGCCGAATTCGGTGTGACGGCGCAACCTGCGGCAAGCGCGCTGACGGCGGCAATGAGAATCAATTTTTTCATACAAAAACTCCGACGGAAAGTATGCCCCTTGCGGGGCGATGTCCTTGCGGCCGAACCAGCGACGACGCCGGCTTCCGGTGTCGTCATGACCGCAAATAACTATTGATATTTTAATACAGACCGCCTCTTGACCCGGATTTGTTCAAATCGTTCCCAACCCCGCACGGCTCAATAGGAAATACGCCAGCGTCGGTAAAACACGCTGAGCACGAACAAGGGGCCGATCAGCAAAAACCGTAAATCCTCGAAAAATGACGGCTTCTTGCCTTCGATCTTGTGGCCGATGAACTGGCCTATCCATGCCGCCACAAACACCGCCATCGAGGCCGGCAGCACGGATGCCGCCGGCAGCCGCGACAACAGCAGCAACATCGCGCCGGCCATCACCAGCATGCCGAGCGCAAACGGGCGCGACAGCGTGAAGTAATACGCCAGTGCGGCGATCGCCACCAGCACCGCCAGCGCCGGCGTCGCCGCCCATAACAAACCGAGCAGCGACCACACGATGGCCGGCACGCAAATGCAATGGATGGCTTCATTGGCCGGATGACGATGGCTCTCGGCATAGCGTGTCAGCAACATGTCGATGCGGCGATGGGTGATGACGTTCATGTCTGCCTCCAGATTGCAAAACGCAAGTAAATCAGCGACCGCCGGAGACGTCGATGAAGGTGCCCGTGGCGTAGGAAGCTTCGTCAGACAACAGCCACAGGATCGCATTGGCGACTTCTTCGGGGGTGCCGCCGCGCTTCATCGGCACCGCATCCTTGAGGCGATCGACGCGCCCTGCTTCGCCGCCGCTGGCGTGGATATCGGTATAGATCAGGCCGGGGCGGATGGCGTTGACGCGGATGCCTTCTGCAGCCACTTCCTTGGCCAAGCCGATCGTCAAGGCATCAATCGCGCCCTTGGAGGCGGCGTAATCGACATATTCGCCGGGGCCGCCGAGCTTGGCCGCCATCGACGACAGGTTGACGATGGCGCCGCCCTTGCCGCCGTGTCGGGTCGACATGCGACGCACCGCTTCACGTGCACACAGGAAGCTACCGGTGACATTGGTCAGCAGCACGCGGTTGATGCGTTCGGCGCTCATGTCTTCCACCCGGGTCTGGTGTTCCAGGATGCCGGCGTTGTTGACCAGCGCGCTCAGCGTGCCCAGCTCTTTGTCGACGGTCTGGAACAGATGGAGGATGTCGGCTTCCACCGCGACATCCGATTTGACCGCAATCGCGCGGCCGCCGGCCCTGACGATGCCGTCGACCACGGCATCGGCTGCGGCCTGGTTCGACACATAGCTGATGGCCACGGCATAGCCGCGCGCGGCGGCCGCTTGTGCAACTGCGGCCCCGATGCCCCGGCTGCCGCCGGTGACGATGACGACGGGTTGTCCCATATAGTTATCCTTTTAGTAGCTTGGTGTGGAAGAAGAAAACCTGCGCCAAATAGTGTAGCCTTATTCGTCCGGCTCCGCCGTCAACCACACCGTCCCCCTCGAATCGCATGTCGCGCAAACGCAGCTTCGCCCCCGTCACCGACGCCAACACCCGCCTCCTGATCCTCGGCAGCCTGCCCGGCGAAGCGTCATTGGCGCACAGCCAGTACTACGCGCATCCGCAAAACAAATTCTGGAAGTTGGTTGGAGATGTGATCGGAGTTGAACTGACTGAGCTCGACTACGAGACGCGATTACCTGTTCTGTTAGAGCATCACATCGGATTGTGGGACGTCATTGCCGATGCCCGGCGCATTGGTAGTCTGGATAGTCATATTCGAGACCACACGCAGAATGATCTTCTGACACTAATTGATGCCTTGCCTGAGTTGGACTCGATTGCATTCAATGGGGGAACTGCTGCCAAGGTTGGAATGAAAACGTTGGGATGGAGAGCTGAGGACTATCGAATTCTGTTGTTACCATCGAGTAGCCCGGCCCATGCGTCTTTATCCTATACTCAGAAGCTTGCCGAGTGGAGCCATTTAAAAGATCCGGATTCTTTATTTTGATTCGACTGACAGCTTAATTGCGGCCTTGTTTTCCTGCTTACGGGTGTATTGAGATTCGGTTCTGGCCCAGTACAGAAAAATTTAGCTATTAAGGGCTGTATTTTTCAATTCGGTTTTTCATCTACGATTCTTTTCTTCAACGCATTAATCTCGCTCAAGAAATCGTATCCCGCTTCTTTTGCTCTGTATCGGAATAAATCAATTTTTTCACGAGATTCGAATTCCATCACTCTCACACTTACTGGAATTAATCCAAGCTTGACTTCTCGCAACTTAGAATCTCTACCGCCCAGCAAGAAATCACATACTCTCACCGTCTTTTCCTCCCCCGCGGCAATCGCTTTATATCCATCCTGTTCCTTTGCTCGCAGAATTGACCCTATCTAGCTGATCCACTTTCCATTGCCGAGCGAACGCGGCAACGCGGTCATAAGAGCCTTCAAATCCCAATACACACAGATCCGCATGCATTTGCTTGAGGCTACGTTTTTGCTTTCGAGACTTGGTGGATTCAGTCTTCAGCCATGCGGATAGTTTGAATGCGTACACATCCAAAGCACTGGCTGAACGCCGGTCAGCGTAGGCTGGCTCTACAGTTTCAGAGCGCAGGTAGCGTCTAACGGTGTTCCTGGAGATGCCAAGTCGCTTGGCGATCTCCCTTAGCGATATCTGGTCACGCAGGTGCCAGCGCCGAATAATTCCTAGTAATGCCACGTCGATCACTCCAATCTCCTACCTGATTGCCTAGGTAGGATTGTGTCTCAAACGTGGGTCAATTTTCGATGCAAAATTCCCAGCAA
>Ga0209913_1000968_pt1 | contig 19180 bp, 17 predicted proteins | sample PersoiDNA2013203_FD_185805 | JGI IMG/M metagenome (GOLD analysis project Ga0209913, IMG submission 185805) | Permafrost soil microbial communities from the Arctic, to analyse light accelerated degradation of dissolved organic matter (DOM) -... | ecosystem: Environmental > Terrestrial > Soil >... | reverse complement strand
AAAAACCTCGCCTTCACCCTGCGTCACGCGGTGCATCGGGGCAATGCGGCCCAGGCGGAACTGGACGCTAACCAGTTGCGCCTGGCGGTCGAGTATCCACTGGGTGGGCGCTTTTTCTAAGGCTCAGTTGAAGGTTTCTCTGGAAAGAACCACCGCTGCGCCGCTGCCTCGCGAGTTGCGAGGCAAGATCGAGCTGGCGCAACTCAATCTGCAACTGGGCCGCGAGCATCCCTTGTTTATCTGCGCGCGTCAGCGGGATCAGTCCAGAGTCTGGACGTCGGCGCTGTTTCTGACCCTCCCCTAGGGCCGCAGCCGAGGCGATCATAGTTGTTGGGTAAGGCCTGGTACGCCACCGGGCCGCAGTATGGCTCTCTTTACCAGAGAGCCACCGTCGGTTTCAGTGCGTTACTGGAAGGACCTGCGGGCGACTTTCCGGTGCTGGGGATCGACATTGATCAGCCGTGTACCGTGGGCTACACCTCCGGCACAACCGGCCATCCAAAGGGCGCGGTGCTCACCCACCGGAGCATCCTGATGAACACCGCGATGACGGCTACCCTGCACGTGCGCACCGCTGCCGACACCGTGGTCAGCGCGCTGCCGTGTTCACACGTATATGGCAACATCGTGATGAATGGCGCGATCGCCTACGGCATGACGCTGGTGCTGCACAAGGTGTTCGACGCTGAAAGGGTGCTGCAGAGCATCCCGCCGTCGCCATGGTGGCCGTGGGCAGCGTGCCGGACGAGGCGAAGGGGGCGCTCGCCAAGGCCTACGTAGTTCCGCGTCAAAGCGCGCAGATTGATCTCGAGCAGTTGGAGCAGCACTGCCGGGCGCGCTTGGCCGCCTACAAGGTGCCGCGTCTGTTCCAGATCGTCGACGACCAGCCCAAGACGAGCACTGGTAAGATCCTGCGCCGCATGCTGAGAACGATGGACACTTGATTCGAAAAGAGGCCTGGCCACGGAGCTTCCCGGCAGAGAGCTGGGGAATTTCGTGACAGTGCCTTGAACTTCTTTATCAGTGCTTGATCACGGATGTTGAGATTCTTGCCGGCTGGTCTCGTGGCACCGTAGGCGTTGATAACGCTGGAGGTACTACTCTGACCTTCCTATGGGGCTGGTTGTCGGGAACGACGGTGGCAGGTAGCCGTTTTTAACCGTTTATCGTCCGTATCAACCCTGCCTCAGGGCCCGACAGCCAGTTATCTTGGAGGCTGGCCGATGATCCCGAGGAGCGTTGCATGAACACCCCCAATGAATTCAAACCTCGCTCGCACGACAACGTGCTGTCATGTGAGGCTGAGGTTTCCCGGGTCGCATTCGAAAACGCCCGCACGGCATTCCGTGCTCATTCGCAGCTGTCGATCCAGGCCCGACTGGCTGAGTTGTCCAAGCTCAAACAAACAATCCTGGCTCATCGCACAATGATCATCGCGCGTGTCATGCAGGAGGTCGGCAAATGTCGAACAGATGCATTGGTCGCGGAAATTCTCGGCACCCTCGATTGGCTTAACTGGCTGGAGAATAATGCCGAGCGGCTGCTGAAACCTGAAAAGGTCAAAACCCCGATTACGTTGTTGGGCAAGCAGTCGTTGTTGCTACATGAACCCCTGGGTGTGGTACTGATCATCTGCCCCTGGAATTATCCCTTCCATAACGCAATCACCGGTATTGCGGCAGCGATTGCAACGGGCAATGCGGTGGTTTACAAACCCTCCGAACACGCACCTTGCAAGGGGCTGATCGAACACGTCCTTGCGTGTTCTCCCATGCTCCAGGCTCTGGTGCAGGTGGTGTACGGCAACGGCAGCCTCGGCTCGGCGTTGATTGAGCAACAGCCGGCGAAGGTTTTCTTTACCGGCAGCGGCCCTACCGGCAGCAAGATCATGGCCCAGGCCAGTCGCGAGTTGATTCCGGTAGAGCTGGAACTGGGCGGTAAAGATCCGATGATTGTGTTTGCCGACGCGCCGATAGCGCGCTCGGTGGCGGGAGCGTTGTGGGGCGGTTTCACGAATGCCGGGCAATCCTGTAGTGGTGTGGAACGGCTGTTGGTAGAGCACAGTGTGCTGGATCGTTTCGTCGACAGGCTGGTCAAGGAGGCGGAAAAACTCGTCGTACGTTTTGGCGATAACGGCGACGCCGACGTCGGGCGCATGACCGCAGGCTTTCAGCGCGACAAGGTCATTGAGCATGTGCAGGATGCCCTGAACCGAGGTGCCCGCCTGCGATTCGGTGCCATACCCGAGGCGAACTCCCTGACTGTGCGGCCCATCATCCTTGACAGTGTCACGCCGGATATGCGGGTCTGGAACGAGGAAACGTTCGGGCCAGTATTGCCGGTCATGGCCTTTACCAGCGAATCCCACGCCATTGAGTTGGCCAACGACACCCATTACGGCCTGTGTGCCAGTGTGTTCAGCGCTGATGCGCAGCGCGCTATGCGGGTGGCTGGTGCACTTGAGGTCGGCGGCGTTTCGATCAACAACGTCAACATGAGCGAAGGCAACCCAGGCCTGCCGTTTGGTGGGGCGAAGAAAAGTGGCTTCGGCAAGCTGCGTGGGCCGGAAGGATTGCTTGGGTTCACTCGCAGTAAAGCCATACTGATAGACAAGGCCGGTAGCAAGATCGAAGCCAATTGGTACCCCTACACACTGCGCAAATTCAAACTGTTCGAGCGCTTCATCCAGGCGCTGTATGGGCCGCGTCGTTTCCGCCTGCTGGCCATCGCCTGGCATGGCCTCAGGCTTGAAGCCTTCAGCCAAAAAACGCGTGATTGATTGCAATGCTCAAGCACGCGTTTGTCGTGGACCGTGTCCTGTCCACCGCTTGAAGGCCCTGCGAAAATTCTGCGCGTCGCTGAAACCCACCTCGTAGGCGACCTCATCCAGGGTCAGGCGCACGTTGCCCAGCAGCGATAAGGCCCGCTGTTTGCGCAGGTCATCCAGGATGGCCTGATAGGAAATGTTGTTCTGTGCGAGGCGGCGGCGCAGGGTTCGCTCGCTCATGCACAGTTGCGACGCGACCGCTGACAGGCTGATAGGTGTGCGCAGATCGCGACGCAGAATGCGCTCGACGGACTCGACGAATTCAACTTCGCCGCCTCGATCAGAACTCATCTCCAGTAACTCAACGACTTGTCGATTGCTCAATGCGTCGTGGGTGCTTATGGGGGTATTGGCCCAGTGGTTGGCGCAGACAAATAGATTGTTCTTGCGATCAAAGTGCACCGGGCATCTGAACAGGTGTTCATAGTGATCGGCGTAGGTGGGCCTTGGGTAACTCAGTTCGATCGACGATGGGCTGAATGTCGGGCCCGCCAGGGTACGTGCGATATTCAGGAGCACCCCGAAGGCTTCTTCAACGAGAAAGGTCAGAATGTCGGGCTCATGAAACGGGCAGGTGACCTGGAGCGTGATATGTCCTGGGGATTCAATGTTCTCGAAGCCCAACAGCGCGCCGGTTTGCTTCTGCAGGTCGATGCCCAGTGCTATCGCACTGCCGAGGGTGGCGCTGGTTAACATGGCGTAACCTACCAGGCCCATGGAGGTGATGGACTCGGTCGCGCTCATGTCCAGACCCAATCCTCGGTCGCGGTCTTTGGTCATGTCCAGGGCGCGTTTGATCATCAGGCAGGCTTGACGAATCGAGACGCGGCTTTGCGGGTTGGCCAGGTCTGCGACGTTGAAGCCCAACCCCATGCACAGCCGGCTCGGGTCCAGGCCCAATTGCACAATGAGTTCCGCCAGGCTGCGCAGCAGGTTGACCGGTAAATCTGCGGTGTGCCGTATGGGGCCAAGCATGCTGTGCTCCTCGTTGCGCGCCTACTTGCCCAGCATCAGGCGGGTCACCAGACGGGTCAGCCGCCCATACGGCGCCGATACTTTGTCGGACATATTGAAGGGACTCAGCTTGAATACGCCACGGGCATGGGAGAGGCGCACAAACCCTTCATAGCCGTGGTAGGCCCCTGTGCCGCTCTCACCGACTCCGCCGAAGGGCAGGTCGTCCTGGGTGGCATGCAGCATGGTGCCATTGATCGTCACACCACCCGAACGGGTTTGCTGCACCACGTGCTCGATGCAGGTCCGATCGTTGGAGAAGCAATACAGCGCCAACGGTTTTGGTCGCGCATTGATAAAGGCGAGCGCCTCGTCGAGTGTGTCATAGGCGACTACCGGCAACAGTGGACCAAAAATCTCCTCACGCATGATATCGGTGCTCAACGGCACGTCGGTCAGCAAAGTGGGTGGGACTTTGCGCTCGGCAGTCTGGTCGAATGACTTGTCCTGCCACACTTTGGCCCCGGCCACGATGGCCTGGTCTACCAGATTCAACAGGCGTTCGTAGTGACGCCGCGAGATAATCGAGGTGTAGTCTTTGTTGCCGTCAATGGTGGGATACAGTTGCTTGGCCGCCGCCAGCCATTCGGTGGCAAAGCGCTCGACCAGGTGGCGCGGCACCAGCACGTAATCGGGGGCGACGCAGGTTTGACCGGCGTTGAATAGCTTGCCGATAGCGATCATCCGCGCGGCTTTTTTCAGCGGGAAATCCGCCGTGAGCACAACCGGCGACTTGCCGCCCAATTCCAGGGTCACCGGGGTCAGGTTGCGCGCTGCGGCTGCCATAACCAGGCGCCCGACCTGTGTAGAACCGGTAAACAACAAGTGATCAAACGGCAGTTCGCTGAAGCGGCTGGCCAATTGGGCGTCGCCGATGACCACGGTGACCTGGTCGGCGGGAAAGGTCTGGGCCAGCAAGTGTTGCAGCAACAAAGCAGTACGTGGGGTCAGCTCCGATGGCTTGATCATCACCCGATTGCCGGCCGCCAGGGCTTCCACCAACGGCGCCAGGGTCAGTGTCAATGGATAATTCCAGGGCGCCAGAATGCCCACGACGCCCAGGGGTTGATAGATTACCCGAGCCGTGGCGGGCTTGAAGGCCATGCCCACCTTGCGTTTACTGGGGCGCATCCACGCCCTGAGGTGCGAGCGAATATGCTTTATGCCGTTGACGATGGGCATCAGTTCGCTGAGTTGGGTTTCGGCAAACGAGCGGTTGCCGAAATCCGCGCTCACCGCTTCCAGCAGTTGGTCATGGTGATCGCTGACCAGGCGCAACACCGCGTCCAGGGCGGCGATACGCTGCTCGTAGGAGGGGGCCCCCTGGGCATACACGGCGGCTTGTTGGGCCGTGAATAGTTCATTGAGAAGCGGCACGGGCTCAAGCGAAGAGGGCACACTGCTGACGGGCTGATTCATGACGGTAATCCTTGGGCAAGATGCTGTAAGAGGGGCTGTGAGAAAGCGCGGGCCGTCAGAAGAAATTTTTTCCTTTGCCGCGGTAAGTCGGCACGCGGTCCACCACGCGCCCGTTGCTGATCACCAGCAGTTCATCGAAGCGCTCACACAGTTCGCCCGCCTTCGCGTGACGAAACAGTACTGGGTCACCGATGTTCAACGCCCGGTCCAGGGTGTGCAGCAGTGGGGTCTGTACTTCGCCGGCGGCTTCGTTGTCGATCAAGCGGCAGCCGCCGGGCAGCCAGGGACGGGGCAATCGGTCCTTGCCCGCAGGCCCGGAGGCGATGTAACCACCGCCTGAACACACCATTACGCCGGGGGCCTGGGTGCGTGTCACGGGCAAGGCAAACCCGGCGGCGGGCGTCAGTTCAAAGGCTTGGTAATGGTCGAACAAGGTGGGTGCGTAGAGGCCTGAACCGGCCGCGAGCTCTGTGACAGAAGGGTCGAGGCGGGTGCTTTCGAAACTTCCCGTGCCGCCGCCGTTCACGAAGCGCAGGGGATGGCCGGCATTGCGCAATGCCTGCACGACCTGCTCGCGGCGTTTATTGACTTCGGCGATGGAACGGCGTTTGAGAAAGCGGATAATCCCATTCTTGACGGCTTGGCCTGGAACCGCATCCATCAGCCCGGCAATTTGCCCTTCATAGCCCATCAGGCCTTGCAGCACGACGCCTTGGTGGGAGGCGATATCGGCGGCCAGTCCGAGTGCACTCGCCACGTCATTGATCGGCGAGCGGTGCACGCCAAAGTAAAGCCCAGGAAAGTCCGATGACATATCCAAGTCGATCGCCAACGGTATGACCACGCCTTCTGTCACGGCTATCTCGTGGATCGCTTGCACTTGGGCTCGGTTATCGACCATCAGCGTAATCGAGCGTCCTCGGCGCAAGTGGCAGGCGACTTTTACCAGGCTGCGCTCATCGACCGTCGGGTAAGCCACGACGATATCGTCAAACCCCAGGCCCGCCAGCCAGGCGGCCTCGTTGGCGGAGTAGCACAGCAGGCCCTGCATGAACGGACCCGCGGCCATGATCGTACGAATCATCTCCACCGAGCGTATGGATTTGGTCACCAGCCGCACGGGCAGGCGCCCGGCGCGTTTGCCCAGGCTCTGGAGGTTGAGGGTCAGTGCATCCAGGTCGATGAACGCGGCGGGTAGCTGCACCCCGGCCAGCGCCTGATGGTAATAGGCGTAATCGCGAATAGCGGGTGGCCGGGGAGTTTCGACACGTTGCATGAAGGACCCAATGAGTTCAGCGCTAAATGAGGTGACGCGTGCTCTCGCCGCTGAGAGGGTAATGGGCACGTGGCTACCGTTGAAGGTTCGATCCGGCCGGTCAACGGGTCTGCACCGGCCATGTTCGCCCCCTTGCTTTACGCTTTTGGAGCAGGGGCCAGTCGATCCAAATGACTGATAATCATCGAGGCGACCATGGCACAGACGCTCTTGGGGTCTAGGGACTCATCAAACAACAGCTCAATCGTTGCGTGGATCATCTCCACCGCCACCCTGGCGGCGGTAGCGAGCTGCTGTGGATCTGCCTGCGGAAACACCTGCGCGAGGATTTCTGCCTGTGCGCCGGACACCAGCCGGTGGGAGTCGATCCTCACGTGCTCCAGCGCCGGTATCGCACGCAGCCCCTTGAGAATCCACATGCCGCCCAAGGTGGCATCGGTGACCCGATAGGTTTCCAGGATCAGTTCGGCGAGCGCAGATTCCAGGGCCTCGGGCGGGCCGGACAGCAATTGCGGGGTAATCCAGTGGTCGATCAGGCCGTTCTGTTTTTCCAGCAGGCGCTCACCCAGCACGCTCAGTAGCGCGTATTTGTTCGGAAAGTAGCGATACAGCGCTGGCGGCGTCAGCCCTGCACATTCGCAAACCAGGTTGGTGGACAGACGCTCGATTCCCACATCACACAAAGTCTGTGCGGTCGCGACCAGTATTCGCTCGTAGGTCTCAGTGCTGCGCTGCTGTGCAGGTGGTTTCTTGTGTTCCTGAGTTTTACCGGCGTTAGCGGCGCGGGCGCGGGCAGTGTTGGGCTTGACCATAGGTACCTAGCAAAAAAAGGTTGAAGAGCCAGCTTATCAAAATGAAAAAAAATGTTGCTGAGGCTCTTAATGGTAGTTATAACTATCGTGTAGCGATGACTATCATAACCGATGCGTCGTTAGTGTGACGGTCTCTTAAAACAAAAAATACAGGTGATGACTATGAACGTGCGGCAATGGCTTTTCCTTTCATTGGCACTGGTGTGCTCTTCCAACGGTTATGCGGCGGCGGGTTCGCAGGAGGCCAAGGGCCTGTGGCTCACGTCGGAAAAGGATGCGGTAGTCAAGGTCGACGATTGCGCCGACAAGCCCGGCGCGCTGTGTGGAAAGGTGGTTTGGGTCAAGGACGTAGCCTCCATCACCAGCGATTGCGGCGTACAGATCATGCAACTGGGTCGTTTCGACCAGGAAGCGTGGCGCGATGGTTGGGTGTTTGATCCCCGAGATCATAAAAAATACAAAGGCGTCGTTCGGGTCAAAGAGGGGGTCCTCAATGTCCGGGCTTTTGTCGGCACCGAGATTCTCGGCAAGACAGAGCAATTCGAACGCGTTGCCTCACTGCCTCCTGCACCGGTTTGCACTTTGTAAATCCGACCTTTCTTGTAGGAGAGCCTCATGCGTGCAACTACAAACCATTATCTGATGGCCGCTTTGCTGTGGCCTATCGTCAGCCCATCCTTGGCATTCGCTGATGAGATGGCCAGCTATGCAGTCGATGTCACGGCCAAAGCCATGTCCGATGTCAGAACCCGGGGCGTGTCGGATTCCTTGAACCGACCAGGTGCCAGAGTCACTATTCAAGTCGCCCATGAGTCAGGGCTGGTGGCACTGGCCGAATTCACCACCGTCAACAAGAAGCAGTTTCTTGAAGGGGATGGCCTTGGCGTCCTGCTCGCGGGCGGTTATCGCTTTGGCGATCCGGAGGCGTGGCATTACGGGGTCGGTTTGGCGGCGGAGATGTTCCCCGGTGCGCAGTTCAAGGCACCGAACAAATTCGACTTTGACACATTCACGCCTACTGATGAGCGTACGACCAACTACAACTCCCAGTTCGCCGTATTGGAAATCGGCTACGGCGCGCTGGAAGGTCGAATCGCTCGGGTATTGTCCAAAACGTATCGTGGCGCCAACACCGGCGGCGTATGCGGGGCCCAGTTGCAGTTCAGCGACGATCCCACCAAGGCTTTGGAATGCTACGCCAAGGGGGATCGTAACTCCCGTGGCAGCATGCTCTATGACCTGGACTACAAATATGCACTCGGGATGAATACCACGCTCAAGCTGCATGCCGGTTATCAGCAAATCGTTAACTTCTCCGAAGCGGACGCGGCCGACTACGACATTGGCCTGGTCCATCACTTGTGGGGGTTCGACTGGGGCCTGGACTGGGTAACCGCCAAGACCCGGGCACGCGAGTTGTATATGGCCGAGGACGACGGGCATGTGCGCTCCACGGATGACAGCCGTTGGGTTGCATCGATTTCGCGTACTTTTTGAGTAGACCTTTATGACTTCGCTTTTCTTATCCCGGACGCCTCAGGCGGCCACCGGTCTGGAGCAACTCGTCCTCGCGGTGGACCTCGGCACCTCTGGTTGCAAGTGCGCCCTGGTTTCTTTGGAGGGCGAGATTCGGGCATGGGCGTTTCACAGTGTGCCGTTGCATGTGAATGGGTTGAGCGTCGAGCAGGAACCGCAGGATTGGTGGAATGCCTTTCTGCGCGGCGCCAACGAACTGCTGAGCGCTGATCCCGTCCGACGGCGGCAGGTAATCGCCGTGTGTTGTTCAACGCAGGGCGAGGGCACGGTGTGCGTGGATCGGGACGGCGTTGCCATTGGGCGTGCGATGTTGTGGCTGGATAAACGGGGGGCCGGCGCGGTAAAAAAACGTATGGGAGGAGGGCGGTTCAGCCTGGCCGGGTACGGGCCGCTCAAGCTCTGGCGTTCGCTGCGCCTGACCGGCGGGGTGGCCTCGTTGTCCGGCATGGATGCAGCCGGGCACATGGCTTACATTCTCGATCACGAGCCGCAGCGCTATGAGCGAACCCACAAGTTCCTCAACGTGCTCGACTACATGAACCTGCGCCTGTCGGGTCGCTATTGCGCCACCAGCGACTCGATGTTGACGGCTTGGATTACCGATAACCGCGACCCTCACCGCGTCCGCTACGACGACGGCCTGGTCAAGGCCCTGGGTATCGAAGCTGGCAAACTGCCTGAGCTTGTCCGCTCCACTGATGTTATCGGTACGTTACGCCCGGAGCTTGCCGAGACCCTCGGACTGGCGCGCACCACGCAAGTGGTGGCGGGCGCCGTCGATACCTCGGCGGTGGCCGTTGGCGCCACCGTCAGCGACTTTGCCCCGCACCTCTATCTGGGCACCTCGTCGTGGGTGGGCGCTCACGTCCCGTTCAAGAAAACCAGCGTGCGTCACCACATTGCTGCGGTGCCGAGTGCCGTCAACGGCCGCTACCTGGCGATGGCCATGCAGTCGGCTGCGGGGGCGAACCTGTCTTTTTTGCGCGACAAGGTGCTGTACCACCCGGATGAGCTGCTCAGTGATGAACAGCAGCCGGACGTCTACGCCTTGCTTGACCGCATCGCCGCACGGGTGCCGCCGGGTTCGAGAGGGTTGATCTACACGCCTTGGCTGTGTGGCGAGCGCTCGCCAATCAGTGATCCCAGCCTGCGCGCCGGTTTGTTCAACCTGAAGCTGGAGCACTCACGGGAAGACATCATTCGCGCCTTCATGGAAGGGGTCGCGCTCAATACGCGCTGGATGTTCGAGCCGTTCTCGCGCTTTCTCGGCCAGCCCAGCGACGTGATCGTCGCCACCGGTGGCGGTGCCCAATCCGAGGTGTGGTGCCAGATCATGGCCGACGTTTGCGGGCGCGTTATCCAGCAACCGCAGAACGCGATCCAGACCAACGCCCGCGGGGCTGCGTTCATTGCGGCGGTGGCGTTGGGCAAGCTGCAGTTTCACGACCTTTCGAGCCTGAACCGCCCCCATCGACTGTTTGAACCGTCCCGCGCGACCCGCGCGTTGTACGACGATCAATTCGCCACGTTCCAGGAGGTGCGCAAACGGCTCGCGCCGCTTTATCGACGACTGAACCCCCCACAGGAGGCTGTTTCATGAGTGATGTCCAACAACAAATTGTCGAGCTATCGCAGCATCTGTGTCACCGCGGCTTTTTTGCGGCGACGGGCGGCAATCTCGCATTGCGCATCGATTCGCAGCGCATCGCTGTCACGCCGTCGGCCACCGACTATTTCACCATGCGTGCGGAGGATGTCTGTGTGTTGCGCCTCAAGGATCTGGCGCAGCTCTCCGGCGAACGCGCGCCCTCGGTCGAAAGCGGACTGCATGCAAAAGTTCTGCGTGCGCGACCCGACGTGCAGTGCAGCATCCACACGCATCAGCCCGTGGCCAGCGCCTGTACCTTGCTCGGCGAACCTCTGGAGGTACTAAACCCGGAGTTGTGGGGTTCCCTGGGCAAACATATTCCTCTGGTGGGGTACGCACCCTCCGGCTCCAATTGGTTGGCCGGCAAGTTCGGCCGGGCCATTCGCTGGGATTACAACGCCTACCTGATGCGCAACCACGGCGTGCTGTGCTGTGGTCCGGATGTCGAGACGACCCTGTCCCGGCTGGAGGCGCTCGAGACATTTTGTCGTGATCACCTTCTACGTCAAATCACCGAACAGTCCCGTCATACGTCGCAGTCACCTGCTGGCGTGGCACGCCTGGTCGACGCCCTGGTGCGTTCAAGCACTGCCAATGCTCAACCTTCTTCCGAGACCTCATCATGAACAAGCCTCTTGATCCCATCACATTGCCGGCGGTGACAAATTCGGCGGTTTCGCAATGGCCTGACGTCGATTCGCTGTATCGACGTTTCGATGCGCTGGTCAAACAGCCGATTCGCCCCTTGAGGCGTGAGGCGCTGAACAAGGTGATGGGCTACTTCGACGAGCGTTGCCAGGGGTCGAGGCGGCTCGCTGAGGAGGCCAAGAAATTCATACCGGGCGGCGTTCAGCATAACCTCGCGTTCAACCACCCATTTCCACTCGCCATCGCCCAGGCCAAGGGCGCACACCTGACCGATGTGGACGGCAACCGCTATATCGATTTCCTGCAAGCCGGTGGGCCGACTTTGCTGGGCTCCAACCACCCGGCGATTCGTGAGCAGGTCAACCGGATTCTGGACGATTGCGGCCCGGTCACCGGCCTGCTGCATGAATACGAGGTGAAGCTGGCGCAGCTGGTTTGCGAAGTGATGCCCGGCGTCGACATGGTGCGCCTGCTGGGCTCCGGCACTGAGGCCGTAATGGCAGCGGTGCGCCTGGCGCGTGCCTACACCCGCAAGAAATGGGTGATCAAGATCGGCGGGGCGTATCACGGCTGGAGTGACCAATTGGTCTATGGCATGCGCTTGCCGGGCACCGGCCGTATGGAGGCCGTCGGTATCCCAAGGGGCGCCACGGCCCACACCCAGGAGAGCCCGCCGAATAACCTGGATGCGTTGCGCCGGCGCTTGCAGATCAATCGCCTGCGCGGCGGGACGGCGGCGATCATGGTGGAACCCTTTGGTCCGGAAAGCGGCACGCGCCCGGTGCACCCGGACTTCAACCGCCAACTGCGCACGCTCTGCGACGAGTTCGACACGTTGCTGATTTTCGATGAAGTGGTCACCGGTTTCCGCGCAGGCTTGGGTGGCGCACAAGGTTATTTCAACGTAATGCCGGACATTACCGTACTGGGCAAATGCCTGACCGGCGGCTACCCCATGGCCGGTGCGATCGGTGGGCGTAGAGAGGTCATGCAACTGCTCGCCGGCGGCATCGGCACCTCTGCACGGCGCGCCTTTGTCGGCGGCACGCTGTCGGCCAACCCGTTGTCCTGCGTGGCGGGCTACTACGCCTTGACCGAGGCGCGCAAACTGAATGCACCTGCCTTGGCGGGACGTGCCGGCGACCGTATGCGTAAGGGCCTCGATGAAATCATCAACCGCCGTGGCTTGCCCTACGTGGCCTATAACATGGGCTCGATCGTGCACCTGCAAACGTCGGGCGTGCTGTTGCTGGACACCAGTAATCCGCTCAAGCTGCTGCGAGCACGCAATGAAGCCAAGTCGCGCAAGCACATGATGGAAGAAATGGGCGCTGCGTATACGGCGCATGGGTTGATCACGCTGGCCGGCAGTCGGATCTACACCAGCCTGGCCGATACCGACGAAGTCATCGACGACGCGCTCGAGCGCTTCGACGCCGTGTTTCAACTGGTGTGAGGTGAGCGCGATGCAAGATGTACTGCGGCAACAATGGCTGGAACTTCGGCAGCGACTGAGCAGCCTGGTGGAGTCGGGAAGCAGCGTTTCCTTGCGCATACCGGGCAAGGAATGCATGTGGTGGGGACGGCTGGATGATGCGGCCCCCACCTGTATCGACTGGCCGGAGCATGTCATGGGTGACAGTCAGACCCATCATGCAATCTATCGCGCGCGGGCCGATGTGGGGGCTGTTCTGCTGGGCGGGGGCGATTTCGCCAGGAGCCTGGGGGACTTTGGCGGGGTGATGCCGATTTTATTTGATGAGCAAGCTCGGCATATTGGCCATATGGGCGTACCGGCTGCTTCAGTCCAGGATATTGCCGCCGCCTTGCAGCGCGGTGGTAACGCGGTATTGATCAAGGGCGTGCCCGTAACGCTGGGCACCACCGGCACCCGGATGGCGCTTAACGCGCAGTTGTTTGAAAAATGCGCCAAGGCCTTCACCCTCGCCAAAGCGTCTGGCGCCAGGATGACGCTGTTGCCCTGGTGGGTAGTGCTGGTTGCCAACAGCCGGTTGATGAAAGATGAAAAGCGCGCGACGCAATGTTTTGCCCGTGGCGAGATTCCGCCGGAAAACCGTGGTTACTGAAAACCCTTCAAGAGGTGTAACGCCATGCATATGTCGTCCGTTGTTTCCCGAAAACACCTGAGCGCAGCCTTGGCGCTGGGCTCGATAGCCGTGCTGATGGTGGGGCTGCAACCCTTGCTGCTGGGAGAGTTACTGGCGCAAAACCGACTTTCACTTGAGGGCGTCGGCTTGGTCGCAATGGGCGAAATCCTCTCGCTGGGGTTGGGCGTCGTCCTGGGCGATTTGCTGCGCTCCGTGTTTAGCCTGCGCCTGATGACGGTCGTCGCCATCCTGGCGGCATCGGGTATGGACCTGGTCACGGCCAATACCTCCGGGGATGGCGCACTGGCACTGACGCGGGCCTTGGCCGGGTTGGCCGAAGGTTTGCTGTTATGGGGGACCGTGAATCTGATCGTCCAAGGTCCTGCACCTGACCGCGTGGCGGGTGTGTTCATGGTGGTGCAAACCCTTGGCCAGGCGCTGGTGGCTGCGGTGTTGGCGTATTGGGTACTGCCTATTCAGAGCACATCGTCTTATGGCTTCGTGTTTCTAGGTGCGCTGACGGCAGCTTCTTTGCTGTTAATTCGGTGGCAGCCCGTTCGGCTGGCAAATCAGCAAGCACAGCGAACGGATGATGGCGGGTTCGGCTGGGGCCTTAACCACCTGCTATTGCTGGGACTGGTCTTTATGCAGCTCAGCGCCATTGGTGGACTTTGGGCTTACCTTGAGCCGTTAAGCAAATACGTGGGACTTGATGCACAAGATGCACAATTGCTTATCTCCGGTACGCTGCTGATGCAAGTATTGGGCGGGTGCCTGGGGATCGTCCTGGTACGCCGAGTATCGGACTTTTTGTTGTTGGCAATCGCCGCATTGTTGTTGGGCGGCATCGCGCTGGGTATGTATTTTTCTGCCGATATGGGCGTCAGGGTATTCCTGGTGTTGTGCGGCGCGTTTGGCTTGGTCTGGCTGATGCTCACGCCTTTCCAGGTGCGTATCGCGCTGCAGCTCGATGGCTCGGGGCGGATAGCGGCGCTGGTGCCGGGCATGCAACTGTTGGGGTGCGCCTTCGGGCCCTTGATGGCGTCGCAGTGGGTGGTGGGGGAGAACGCCGAGTATGTGTTGCTGGTCAGTGCGGTGTTCTCGCTGATCGCACTGACGTTGGTCGGCTTGCTGCGCCAGTGCCCGGCGAGCAAGCGCGTCAGCTTTGCGCACAAAGTGGTCCTGGTGGTGGGAGCGTCCTCCGGCATGGGGCGCAGTCTGGCGGTGCGTCTGGCGCAGGAAGGCGCCTGGGTAGTGGCCACGGCACGGCGCAAAGAACTGTTGAATGACTTGCAACTGGAAATCACGCTCCAGGGCGGCAAATGCCTGGTCTCGGCAGTGGATGCCCTGGATGAACACGCGGCGGCCGGCCTCGTGGATGAAATCGTCGAGCTGTATGGACGCCTCGACGTGGTTGTGCTCAATGCCGGCGGGGCCCCTGCGCTGGATATGCGTGAGATGAAAGCCGCAGACGTCAATGCGTATATGCGTTCGAACTACGATGTGGTGGTCAACTACCTGTTCCCCGCCCTGGAGCAGATGAGTCGCCAGGGACATGGCCTGGTGGTGCACACCAACTCCCTGGCGGGCTTCCTGGGCGTGACGCTTCAAGGTCCCTACAGTGCTGCGAAAGGTGCGCTGCGCTTGCTTATCGATACCTGCCGTATCGAGTTCGGCGGCAGGGGGATCCGTTTTCTTTCCCTCTATCCTGGCTTTGTCGCTACCGCTCAGACGGCGAATGACGGCATGCCGGCACCGCTGGAAATATCAGAGGCGGCGGCCGTGGAGCATATGCTGTTTGCCATGCGCAGCCAGCGCTGGGATTACATGTTCCCTTGGTCCATGAGGTGGTTGATCCGGTTGGCGATGATATTGCCAAAACCGGTCACGCTCTGGGTTTTACGTCGGGATTTGCCGGCGCTGGCAAATGATTGCAGCGCGTCTTCACTGGTGATCGCCTTCAAGAAGACCTCGGCATAATCGCTTGGCTTAACTGTCCTTCACTGGGTGCGCTGCGTATTCGGCAGCGCACCCGTCCAGCGTTTGAAAGCGCGCCTGAAGCCCCGTGCATCGCTGAAGCCAATGGTGTGAGCAATGTCAGCTGTCGACATATTGGTGTTTTGCAGTAAGTCACAAGCGCGCTCATGCCTGATTCGGTCGAGCAGGCCGCTGTACGTCACTCCCAGGTCCGTCAGGCGGCGACGCAGGGTACGCTCACTCATGTTGAGTGCCTTTGAAAACGTCTGCAGGGCTTCAGGGTCGTCGAGGTTGAGGCGGATATGACTGGACAGGGTTTCAATCAGATCATTGCGAGAGCCGCGCCGGTTCATCATCTGATCCAACTTGGCCCGCAACGGGCCGCACGCCATGTCGTCATAGTCCGGTAAGCGCGCGTTCAACCAATGGGCTTCGCAGATCAAGCGATTTTTCCCGGCCATAAACTTTACCGGGCAACGAAACTCCTGCCGATAGGCCTGGGCATAATCCGGGCGCGCGTACGATAACTCTACCCTGAGGGGGTTGAAGGCTTGCCCTATCAGCCGCCTTACCACGGACACGGCGCTCGAAAAGGCTTCTTCGATCAAGAAGGGCTCAATTTCAAGATCAAACACTTTGGGTTTGACCTCAATGATGAACTCGTTGGGATGAACACTGGCGCGGTGCTCCAGTAGCACACCGGCATCACCTTGATGTTCAAGGCCATAGGTGATGGCCTCACCAAGGGTTTTACAGGTCAGCATGGCTAGGCCTGCGAGCCCCCAGGACACAGGTGTCTGACGCATACCGGTAGAGAGCCCCAACGCAGGGTCCTTGACTGCGCGCTGCGTTCGAATAATCAGTATTCGGGTCTGCCGATAAGACAAGCGCATATCCAGATCAAGTAGTTCGGCATAGCCGAAGCCCAGACCGCGACAAATGCGTTCCGTCGAAAGCCCGCTCTCCATCAAGAGGCTGAATAAGGCCCGCGCGACGTTGGGAACCACCACGGCTTCATCTTGTTGCGGATGCTGCGTCCAATGCTGGGCAGCGGCTGCGGGCTCTAACATGGATCGAACGCTCTGTATCGGAAGGGGCCTGTAGAGGTTACCCCTACCGCCCGTAATCTAGCACCGCCCTTTCTTCTATCGTCGGCAAGATGGGTGAGTTTCCTGGGCACGCCACTTATCTGTCCGCAATGGTCCCGTGAGTGGCCGCGAAAGGCTCATCGAAAGCATCAGGCTCCCTTTAGATTTCGGTTCAACACTGAACCGAATATCCAAGGAACGCGCTATGAAATCAGAACAAGACGCAGCGATTATCGACCGAGGAAATGCCGCCTGCATTATTGGCGCGGGCCCGGGTGGGCTGAGTGCCGCACGCGCACTCAAGGCAAAGAAAATCGCCTATGACCAATTCGAGCGGCATTCGGATGTAGGAGGGATCTGGGACATCACCAATGTCGGCACACCCATGTACGATTCGGCGCACTTTATCTCGTCCAGGGATTTATCGGGTTTCGTCGGGTTTCCAATGCCCAGGGACTTTCCGGAGTACCCCTCCCACCGTCAAATCGCTCATTATCTGAGGAGCTTCGCTGCTGCATTCGGGCTGCGTGAGTCTATTCAGTTCAGTGCAACGGTAACCCTGATTGAAAAGGACTCTGACGGACACTGGTCTGTCAGCCTCAGTGATGGTTCTACACGGCGATATCGTTGGGTCGTGTTGGCGACCGGGACAAACTGGAAGCCCAACCTGCCATCGTTTCCTGGTGAGTTTAATGGGGAAATACGCCATTCCAATTCGTTTCAATCCGGGTCGCAATTTCACGGTAAAAACGTGTTGGTGGTGGGCGCGGGTAATTCTGGCGCGGACATTTCCTGCGAAGCCGCCATTCATGCAAAAGCAGCTTTTATCAGCATGAGGCGTGGTTACTATTTTATTCCCAAGCATGTGTTTGGCGTACCTGCCGATGTGTTCGGTGAAAATGGGCCGCACCTGCCATTGTGGTTGGCCAGGCCTGTCTTCAAGTTTCTTTTGAAGCTGCTCGTCGGAGATCTGACACGCTGGGGCTTACCGAAGCCTGATCATCGCTTGTTCGAGACTCACCCGATCGTGAACTCGCAACTGCTGCATCATCTTCAGCACGGCAATATTGCTGTGAGGAAAAACATTGACCGATTGGATGGCGATTTCGTCATTTTTGAAGATGGCGCACGGGAACAAATCGACTTGATCCTCTGTGCCACGGGTTTCAAATGGGGGGCGGAATGCGCTGCGCAGTTTTTTGAATGGAAGAACGGCAGGCCTGTACTTTATCTGTCGATGTTCAGCCGCACCCACCATAACCTCTGTGCCATCGGCTACCTCGATCAGAACTCCAGTGCTTTCAAGCTTTTCGATACCCAGGCGCTTACCCTGGCTGCGTATTTTCGCGCGCAACTGGATGGGCTCGACACGGCGCGCCAATTCGATCAGTTGATTCAGAGCGACGATCCGGACCTCAGTGGCGGGATTCAGTTCGTCCAATCGGATCGGCATACGGTTTATCTGGATGCTCGGTCCTTCACGGCCTACCTGGAGACGCTGCGCACCCGCATGCATTGGCCGCGATTGACTGCGGACGTGTATGCGGCCATCAAACTTGATCAGCCTTTCCCAAAGAGCGCCGTGCCTGTCATTCATGACGTGCTGGGGGAGAGTCTGCATGGCAAGTGATACGTCATTTACGGGCTGGGTCGCTCTGATTACAGGGGGCGCCGGTGGGCTGGGGCGCGCTATCGCGGCTGCGCTGATTGCCCGAGGCGTCAAATGCGTGCTGGTCGATATTGATCCTGTCCGCTTGGCCCAGGCGGCTACCGCCCTCGGCCCCCTGGCATTGACCTATCAGGCAGACCTTACCGATCGTGAAGCGCTTGGGGGGCTGGTGAGCTATGTGGGACGTGAGATCGGGCGCCTTGATCTGCTGGTTAATAACGCCGGGATATTAAGCAACATTCCATTCGAGATCAGGCCTGTCGTATCGATTGCGCGTGAAGTCCAGCTCAACATGATGGTCCCTTTGGAGCTGTGTCAGGCATTTCTACCCTTGTTGCAGCAAGCCAGCGACGGTCGGGTTATTTCAATAGTTTCCCTGGGGGGATTATTTCCCATGCCGGAAACCTGCATTTATTCGGCAACAAAATTCGGCCTGCGTGGCGCCATGCTGTGCTTGGGGTTGGATGGCAAACGCTTGGGCGTAAAATTCACCATCGTGAACCCTTCGGCGACGGAAACGCCGATGCTGATGCGTGAGGCCATTGAAGATGGCAACAAGATGCAGTTTATGGACCCGCCTCAAATGCCCGAAGACGTGGCTAAAACGGTGATCAAAGCGCTGGAAAAGCCTCGGCTTGAACTGTTCGTTCGTCCCAGTGAATCCTGGACCGCCCGTTTAGTCATGCTCGTGCCGGGAATTCTACCGTACGTATTGCCCTTGTTTCGACGCAAGAGCGAAAAGGGGCATCGTAACTATGTCGTGTCGCTCGAACAGCGAGGTTTGATAACCAGAGACGGTGAAGGCTGGCGCCTGAAGTGAGCCAATGGGTAAGAACAACATCCATGGATTTGAGAACCTCTGGATGTCGTGTCTCCAGCCGCGTGGGGGTATTCGCCAGTTGCCTGCGATCTGCCAGGTCCCATATCTTGGGTATTACTGCCTCACGCTTTTTCGATGATCTTGTGACCGGCTTCATCAATCAGTGGGGTGATATGGCTAGTTTCGTCCCTGTTGTTGGTTGGCTCAATCCGGGCTTGCAAACCTGTCAGCGTGCCTATGTGATTGGCTGACGGTATATTGCTACGGAGAATGAGGCATAAATGCTGCTACGCAATGGACGGGTTCAGAAAGCTCAGTTGGAGAGTGAGCATTCGTGA
>Ga0209913_1000967_pt1 | contig 19219 bp, 13 predicted proteins | sample PersoiDNA2013203_FD_185805 | JGI IMG/M metagenome (GOLD analysis project Ga0209913, IMG submission 185805) | Permafrost soil microbial communities from the Arctic, to analyse light accelerated degradation of dissolved organic matter (DOM) -... | ecosystem: Environmental > Terrestrial > Soil >... | reverse complement strand
CATGCACACACTTACTTGTAACCTACCTTGTCCAGCAACTCCAACACCTTGCGTTGATTGCGGCCCACCGCCGCGACATCAATCACCTCAGGCTTGAACGGGCCCATCAACTCCAACGCCGGATTGCCGCTCTTGATGCCCGATACTGCGGGCCATTCGTTGTTGCCTTCGGCAAAATAGCGCTGAGCGCTGTCGCTCGACAAATACTCAAGAAACTGCACCGCCGCGGCTTTGTTGGGCGCATATTTCGCCACGCCGGCGCCGGCGATGTTGACGTGCGCGCCAAAGGTCTTCTGATTGGGCCAGACGATGCCGATGCGATTCATCAGCGTGCGGTCTTCGGTCGCGGTAGAACGCAGCATGCGCGCCACATAGTAGGAATTGGAAATAGAGATCGCGCACTCGCCGCTGCCGACCGCCTTGATTTGCTCCGTATCGCCACCAACCGGCTGACGCGCCATGTTGGCAACCATCCCGCGCAGAACTTCTTCCGTTTTCGCCTCCCCCAGATGTTCCAGCAAAGCACCAAACAGCGAGACGTTGTAGGGATGTGCGCCGGAGCGCGTACAAAGCTTGCCGCGATTCTTCGGATCGGCCAGCGATTCGTAGGTTTCCACATCGCCGCGCTGCGCTTTTATCTTGTTGAAAATAATCACGCGCGCACGTGTCGAGAAACCAAACCAGTAAGAGCCCGCCCCCTCGTCCTTGCTGCGCAGATTCGTCGGGATACGGGACTCCAGCAACGACGACTTCACCGGCTGAAACAGGCCATCAGTCTGTGCCCGCCATAACCGAGCGGCATCAACCAGCAACACGACGTCCGCAGGACTGGCAGAACCTTCCGTCTTGAGACGCGCCAGGATGCCGGCGTCGTCACCGTCAATGCGGTTGATCCTTATACCGGTCGCCTTGGTGAAATCCGTATAGAGCGCTTCGTCCGTCTGGTAGTGTCGTGCCGAGTAGAGATTGAGCACCTTGTCCTGCGCCATCGCCCCCCACGACAAACCCATTAACGCCGCCGCGACGATAGATCTGCGCAGGCGAAATGTAAAAGAAGACATAAACCGCTCCATAAAAATTAATTGTTTAACAACTAAAATATTGTAAAAATGAAATATGTGTCAGGAAAACGTCAGTATTTGCACAAAACCAATGCATTTTACCTTTGAATATTTTCGAATCAAACGAGAAATGTAACAATAATAAATATCATTTACATAAATTGGATTGCCGTCTTTTTGATTGCCTGATCAAAAAGACTTTTTTTTGACCGGTAGCCAGCCACTCCTTGCAGATAGCCAGTGAACCACCTTTCTTCATCCTGACTATGACACCTGAGTTTGAAAAAAAACTGCTGGCAAACGCCATTGCCGCCATTGATTTCCCACGCGAAATCGCCATTGCCAAGCGCAAGAAGCGCACCGTCTCTTCCCTGCCGCTCGGCGCATTGATGCTGGCCGCTTCGGTATCGAGCTGGGCACAAACCGAAACGCCGCGTGAATCGGGACAGGTCTTGCCGACCATTACGGCAACCGAGGCAACGGAGCCGACCAGCAAAGAATCTGTACGCACCACCAAAACCAATCTCGGCAAGGGCACACAAGACATCCGCGATATTCCGCAATCGATTACCGTGGTTACCGAACGCCTGATGGAAGATGCAAAATTAACCACTCTCAAAGAGGCATTGCATTACACCTCCGGCATTACTTTTGCAGCGACCGAAAACGGCACCGACCAGGACATTCGTCTGCGCGGCTTCCCGGTGGCAACTACCGGCGACCTGTTGCTCGATGGCATGCGCGATCCATCGCAGTACGACCGTGACGCCTTCAACTATGACCGGATCGAAGTCATGCGCGGTTCGGCATCGATGCTGTTCGGCCGCGGCTCAACCGGTGGCGTCATCAATCAAGTCAGCAAGAAACCTTTCCTGAACAATCAGAGCGAAGTCGACACAACCATTGGCACCGGCCGCTACTTCCGTGTTACCGGTGATTTCAATATCAAGACTGGCGAAGATTCTGCGCTGCGTCTGAACGTCATGCGCAACGTCGCTGACAATGGTGGCGCCAAGATAGACAAGTACGGCCTGGCGCCGACTTATAGCTGGGGTATCGGCAGCAAAGACGAATTCAGCGTCGGCCTGTTCCATCTGAATACCGACAACGTCCCGATGTCCAGCATCCGTTATCTCAATGGGGGCGTTCCGAACATTCGCGCCGGTAATTTCTACGGCACAAACAGCGACTATGTGCATGGAAAAGCAACGTATCTGAGTGCCTCGCATACGCATCGTTTTGACGACGACGGTGAGCTGCGCAGCCAGATTCGCTCTGGTCAGTTTGATCGTTCGCAATGGGGTACGACTGCCGGTTTTGCCACCGGCACAACAATCGCCAACCTCAACGACAGTACCGTTCTGACACGTAGCGGCCTGTCGCCTCGCAAAGACCAATACACCGGGACGTACCTGCAAAGCGACTACAGCAACAAGTACACCCTGATTGGCATGCGCCATGAATTGCTTACCGGGATTGATGCCGCAGTGGAAAAGGCGCGCCGATATACGGCATGGGGTACCGTCGGCACCAACTACAACAAGACCAACACGACGGTCGGAAATTCTGACGACAATACCAACCTTGCCCTGTCGCCGAACTATCGCGAAAGCAGCAAATACAGTTTCAAATCCTTCGGTACTTATGTACAGGATCTGATCCAGTTCGCGCCGTCATGGAAATTCCTCGCGGGGGTGCGCTTTGACACTTTCACTGGCGACTTCGACCAGATCGGCTATGCCAACACCAACACCACGGTGCCTAACGCACTGACCACGACGCATCTGTCCGATTCGATGTTCAGCTATCGCACCGGCCTGCTGTATCAGCCGACTAACACCAGTTCGTTCCACGTTTCCTACGGCACGTCGTTCAATACGTCGGCAGACACTTACCAATACGTGACGCAACAAACAGCCAACACGCCGCCAGAAAAGAGCCGCAACATCGAGTTGGGCACCAAGCTTGACTGGTTCGACGGTGCATTGTCGACACGTGGCGCACTGTTCCGTACCGAGAAGCTCAACGAGCGCACTACTGATTCCGATTTCGCCGGCACTGCTTATACCTTGTCGGGAAAGCGTCACTCGCAAGGTATGGAAATCGACATCGTCGGCCGTCTGGCGAAGAACTGGGAAATCTATCTGTCCTATACTAGAATCTTCAGCGCGAAAATCGATCAGGCGGGCAGTGCTGCGGGCGCACAAGCCAGCGTAGGCCAGGCAGTTGGTCTGACACCGAAGCAAAGCGCAGCCATGTGGCTTGCCTATCAAGCGACGCCGAAGCTACGCGTCGCCGGCGGTGTGCATGGATCCTCGCAGAACTATGCGCTGGCGGGAACCACAGGCGCCGCTCAGGCCACTGCACGTGCAGCCGGTTATGCGGTGACGGATTTCATGCTGGAGTATAAGATCAATCCAATGTGGACCGCGCAACTTAACGTCAACAACGTCTTCAACCGTACTTACGGCGATCAGTTGTACCCGGGATTTGTCACGCTGGGCGCCCCGAGAACAACATTGCTGACCTTGGCGACACGTTTCTAACCTGACCACACCACGAGCATGCTGCTGCACCTGAAAGAAATACTGTCACCCGATGAAGTTCGCCAGGCACGGAAAATTCTGGCTAACGCTCCTTGGGGCGACGGCAAAGTAACGTCAGGCCAGCAGTCTGCTCTGGTCAAAAACAATTCACAGCTTCCCGAGCATTGCGCGGAGTCGAAGCAGTTGCAGAAGCTGGTACTCGACGGCCTGACGCGCGATCCCCTGTTTTTTTCCGCGGCACTGCCCAAGCGCATTTCGCCGCCGCTGTTCAATCACTATGGCGGCGCCGCCAACAGTTTTGGCGATCACGTCGATACCTCCGTGCGCTACCTGCACAATGGCGAGCGCGTCCGTACCGACATGTCGTGCACCTTGTTCCTGAGCGCGCCCTCGGAATATGAAGGCGGCGAACTGGTCATGGCCGACACGTATCGCGAAGAGTGCATCAAGCTCGCGGCAGGCGACATGATTCTTTATCCCGGCAATCGCGTGCACCGCGTCACGCCAGTCACATTTGGCCACCGCTTTGCGGCGTTCTTCTGGATCGAAAGCATGGTGCGCAGCGAAGAACAGCGTCGCCTTTTATTCGAGATGGACAAGAGCCTGATTTCTCTGCGCCACCGTGTCGGCGAAACCGATCCAGCCGTGGTCGGACTTACCAGCACGTATCACAATCTTCTGCGCCTTTGGACCGATACATGAGGGCTATATGAGCACCATTCCGGCTCTGCAAACCATTCCACCACACGTCGTCACGTTGACCGATCACGAAACGCACGCGCAGACTCTGCTAGACGCTAATGCGCTCGCCTATTTTTGCGGTGGCGCCGGCGATGAAATTACCCTGCGCGGTAACCGCCAGGCCTGGGATAGATTGCAATTGCTGCCGCGGGTGCTGCGCCCCATGGCAGGCGGCCATACGCGCCTGCCATTACTGGGACGGACGCTGGCACATCCACTGCTGATTGCGCCGGTAGCTTTCCAGAAGCTCGCGCATCCCGACGGCGAACTCGCCACGGCCTATGCCGCTGCCATGCAAGGTGCCGGCATGGTGGTAAGCACGCAAGCCAGCATCCTGCTCGAAACCGTCGCCAGGGCAATCTCTGCCGAGCCTCTGCGCGGGCCGCTATGGTTTCAGTTGTACTTCCAGCATGACCGAGGATTCTGCAAAGAACTCGTGCAACGCGCTGAAGAAGCAGGCTATGAAGCATTGGTGCTGACAGTAGATGCATCCAGCAGCGGCGCGCGCGACCGCGAACGCCGTACCGGCTTCCGCCTGCCCGAACACGTTAGCGCAGTGAACCTGAAAACAATGCCACCGGCGCCGCCATTAACGCTCTCACCTGGGCAAAGTCCACTGTTCGACGGCTTGCTCAGGCACGCGCCGACCTGGGACGATATCGCCTGGCTGCGCAGCATTACGCGCTTGCCGATATTGCTCAAGGGGATTTTGCACGAAGAGGATGCACGACTGGCGCAACAAAGCGGAAGCGCCGGCATCGTCGTATCCAATCACGGAGGCCGTACGCTCGATACGGTTCCGCCCACGGCAGAACTCTTGCCGTCGATCCGGGCAGCAGTAGGGGCGGACTTTCCAGTGCTTGCCGACGGCGGCATACGCCGTGGAACCGACGTACTGAAGGCGTTGGCTTTAGGCGCCGATGCGGTAATGATCGGCCGTCCGGTGATCTATGGATTGGCCAATGCCGGCGCGATGGGTGTGGCCCATGTATTGCGCCTGTTGCGCGATGAATTCGAAATCGCCATGGCCTTGAGCGGCTGCGCGACACTGGACGACATTACACCTGCCGTCTTGCGCCCCCCCCCAACAGCCTGAGGCCTGATCAGACCTTCGTAGCGCTTACTTCTGCGCCACCTTGGCGTCCGGCCAGTCACCGCCCAAGGCCTTGATCAGAAAGACCGAGGTCAGCATGCGCTGCCCCATCAGCTGCGCAGCCTGGCGTTCGCTGTTGAGCAACGACTGCTGGGCGGTGATCACATCGAGGTAGGTCGCCACACCGCCTTCATAACGGCTGTTGGCGATGTCCAGCACACGGCGCGCGGAGACGATCGCAGCCTGGGCCTGCGCATAAGCGCGATCCAATGCCGAGACACCGGTGATGCCGTCTTCCACTTCCTGCATCGCGGTCAACACGATACGACGGTAGTTGGCGACAGAGGCTTCATAACCGCCCTTGGCGAAATCAACGTTGGCGCTGATGCGACCGCCATCGAACAGGGTCTGCGTCAGCGACACCCCCAGCGACCACACCACGCTCGGCGCATTGAACAAGGTCTCGATGTTGCGGCTGTCGACGCCATACGACGGCGCCAGAATCACACTCGGGAAAAACGCTGCACGGGCCACGCCGATTTGCGCATTGGAAGCGGCCATGGCGCGCTCTGCAGAAGCGATATCAGGCCGGCGTTCCAACAGGTCGGATGGGATCCCGATCGGTACTGCCGGCGGCGTCATCGGCGCCAATGCAGGCGGCAAGGAGAAGTTCGGCGCAGGAGTACCAGTCAGCGTCGCGATGGCATGTTCATATTGCGAGCGCGCCTTGCGCAGCACATCCACCTGCGTCAGCGTGGTGTCGAGCAAAGCTTGCTGCTGGGCGACGTCCAGACCGGAAGTCGCGCCGAGATCATGACGCGAGGTCGCCAGTTCCAGCGCCTTGCGTTGCAGCTCGATAGAACGCGACAGCACGTCGAGTTCGACATCCAGCTCGCGCAGGTTGAAATAATTGGTCGCCAGATCGGCACTCAGCAGCAGACGCGTGTTTTCCAGATCGGCGGCGGATTGCTCGGCCGAGGCACGGGCGCCTTCGACATTGCGCTGCACGCGGCCGAACAGATCAACTTCATAGCTGGCGTTGAGGCCCAACGCAAAATCATTCTGCACCGTGGCGAAGTTGGGCGCATTGTAGTTGGTCAGCGGCCGGTTGCCGGCGATGCGCAAACGCGAGGCACGCACGCCGGTGCTCACTTGCGGATACATGCCGGCCGAAACCGAATTGGCGGTAGCGCGTGCCTGCGTCAGCCGCGCAGCGGCAACCGCCAGCGTCTGGTTGCCGGAAAGCGCCTGCTCTTGCAAGGCGTTCAGTTTGGCGTCGCCGAAACGTTCCCACCACGCGCCCTTGGCTTGCGTGTCGCTCGGCGTCCCTTGACGCCACGGCGCATCGAGTTGCCAGGTGACCGGCATGTCAAGGTCAGGCTTGCGATAGTCGGGACCGACTGCGCAGCCCGCCAACACGATGGCGCTCAACGCAATGGCAGATGCAGCGGCAGCAATCGGGTGCGGGCGCAGCTTCATCACGACTTGCCTTGTTCAGTTGGTTTGCCTTCCGCCTTGGCAGCCGGTTTGGTTTCCGGAGCCAAAGCAACCTCATCGCCTTCCGCCACAGAGTCGGACGGATTGAGAATCAGACGTTCGGTGCCGGTAATGCCGTCGAGGATTTCCACGGTCTGACCGTAGTTGCGACCAAGTTGCACGCGCTTCAGCTGCACGCGGTTCTTGTCGTCGACAACCGCCACCAGACTGCCGTCACGACGGAAGATCAGCGTATCGGTGGAAACCACTAGCGCACCGCTCGGCTTCAGCGGCAAGGCAACCTGGACGAAGGCGCCCGGCAACAAGGCACCGTCAGTATTCGGCAACGACACTTCCACCTGCATGGTGCGCGTGCTGACGTCGATCGATGCCGCGGTACGGACAACCTTGCCTTCGAAGCTCTTGCCGCGCAGTTCGGATTGCGTCACGACGACCTTCTGTCCCTGTTTGATGAGGTTGGCGTAGGACTGCGGCACATTGATGTACACGCGCAGCGGATCGGTCTGCGCCAGCGTGAACAGCGCGCGTCCGGCGCCGCCACCGGCACCCGGATCGATCAGGTCACCCACGTCGACGTTGCGGCGTGTGATCACGCCGGAAAATGGGGCGACGATGCGTTTGAAGCCCTCCACCTGACGCAGGCGTTCCACATTGGCGTCGGCAGCGGCGAGGTTGGAACGTGCCTGCGAATAACCACTGCGGCGCTCGTCGAGTTCCTGTTGCGAGACGGCGTCTTTCTTGCGCAGTGCTTCCCAGCGATCTACCGTGCTCTTGGCCAGCTCCAGGCTGGATGCAGCTTGCTGGCGCGCGGCGATGGCCTGTGAAAGTTGCTGGTCGATTTCCGGCGTATCGAGTTCAGCCAGCAGCTCACCCTTTTCGACGCGGCTGCCGATGTCCTTGTACCAACGCTTCAGATAGCCTGCTGCGCGGGCTGAAATCGGCGACTGTACAAAGCCTTGCAGCGTGCCGGGCAGCGATAGCGTCTGGCCGGCGTCGCTGCTTTTGGCGATGGCGGTCTTGACGTATTGCTTGGCGCGCTCTGCAGTGCCGGCTTCCAGTTCGCGTGCATTGTAGACGCGGCTGATGACAGTGCGGGCGGCGCCCACGGCGAGTAGCACCAGCACCACGACCATGACGATTTTGGTACGGCGTACGACCTGCTGACGTTTCAGCAGCTCTCCGGATGCATCCGGGTCCACGGGATGGATGCCGAGTTGAGAATGACGTTCTTGCGACATTGCTTCCTATCTCCTGTTACGGCTGCTGAGGCTGAGGCGGCTGTGGTGGCGTACCACTATCGACCGGCCCATGCCCATGATCCTGACGCGCTTCTTTGCGGCGTGCCAGTCGTTGATGAACGCCCGCGAAAACGACGGGTACGAAAAATAAAGTCGATACGGTAGCGAAGATCAGGCCGCCGATCACGGCACGGCCGAGCGGTGCATTTTGCTCCGCACCTTCGCCCAGACCCAACGCCATCGGGATCATGCCGATGATCATCGCCAGCGCCGTCATCAGCACCGGACGGATACGCGTGGCGCCGGATTCCAGCGCTGCCGCCAGCGGCGTCGCGCCTTCATCCTTGCGCTGACGCGCAAATGAGACAATCAGAATACTGTTGGCGGTCGCGACCCCCATGGTCATGATGGCTCCCGTCAATGCCGGCACCGAGAGCGTGGTACCGGTGATGAAGAGCATCCAGGCAATTCCTGCCAGCGCCGCAGGCAAGGCGGCAATGATGATCGCCGCATCGATCCACGACTGGAAGTTGACCACCACCAGCAGATAGACCAGCACGATCGCCATCGCCAGACCGACGCCCAGGCCGATGAAGGAGGACTGCATGGTCTGCACCTGACCGCGTATCACGATCTGGCTGCCGCGTGGCAGCTTGGGCTTCATCTCTTCAACCAGCTTGCTGACTTTGCCGGCAACCGTGGCGAGGTCGGTGCCCTGCACGCTGACGAACACGTCGATTGCCGGCAGGATGTTGTAGCGCGACGCAATCGCCGGTTGACGTCCTTGCTTGACGTCCACCAGATTGCCCAGCAATTGTGTGTTGGTCGGCGCACCCGTCGCGGTGCCGACACCACCTGCGCCGACCGGGATGCTCAGCAGCGAATCGAGCGAGTCGACACGGTATTGCGGCGACTGCACAGCGACGTTGTAGACCACGCCATTTTGTGGATTGAGCCAGAAGGCAGGTGTCGTCTGTGAGCTACCCGACAAGGCGATCAGCACGTTCTGGCCGACGTTGGCGGCGGACAGGCCGTACTGCTGCAGACGCGTGCGATCCATTTGCATATCCAGCGCCGGGCCATCCAGCCGTTGATGCACGTGGGCGTCGACTGCGCCCGGGATCTGGCGAATCTGCTTGGTCAGTTCGGCGGCCAGCTCGGCATTCTTTTCCAGGTTTGGCCCGGTGAATTGCACGTCAATCGCCGCCGGCAAACCAAAGTTCAGGATCTGCGTGACGATGTCGGCCGGTTGGAAGAAGAACTCGATGCCGGGGAAACGCTTCGGCAATTCGGCGCGCAGCATGCTAACCAGTTGCTCGGTCGGTCGGTGTCCTTCATGCAGCGACATCAGGATTTCACCGTCGAGCGTACCGATGGTGCCGGCATTGCTGTACGACAGATTGATACCGCTGTTGGGTACGCCGATATTGTCGAGCACGGTTTCCAGTTCGCTGGCTGGAATCATTTCGCGAATGGCGGACTCCACCTGATCGGCAATGCGCGCCGTTTCTTCAATACGCGTACCGGTTGGTGCACGCATGTGCAGGCGAATCTGGCCGCCGTCAACGTTCGGGAAAAAGTCGCGGCCGAGGAAGGGATACAGCAGGCAAGACAGCACACAAAAAGCGAGGAAGGCCAGTGCGAAGCGGCGCCGATGCGCCAGCAGCGAAGACAGCACCAGCGTATAAGCGCGGCGCACGCGCTCAAAGCGCGCATCGAAGCCGCGATACAAGCGCTGCAGCAAACTCGGCTTGCCACCGTCGTCAGCGCCATGCGCGTTGTTCATCAACAGCATCACCAGCGTCGGCACCAGCGTACGCGACAAGATATAAGACGCCGCCATCGCGAACACCACCGCTTCGGCCAGCGGCACGAACAGGAAACGCGCCACGCCCGACAGGAAGAACATCGGCACGAACACGATACAAATACACACGGTCGAGACGAAGGCCGGCACGCCGATTTCACCCGCGCCGACGATGATGGCATCATGCAGCGGCTTGCCCATGTGCATGTGCCGCTCGATATTTTCAATCGTCACAATCGCCTGGTCGACCAGGATACCGACCGAGAGCGCCAGTCCCCCCAGCGTCATCAGATTGAGCGTCTCGCCGAGCATGTAGAGCACCAGAATCGACGCCAGAATCGACAATGGAATCGTGACCGCAATGATCACCGTGCTGCGCCAGTTGCCGAGGAACAGCAACACCATCGCTGCAGTCAGGCCGGCGGCGATCAACGCTTCGGCGACCACGCCCTTGACCGCGGCCTTCACGAACAGTGACTGGTCGAACAGTGGGGTGATCTTGACGTCAGCCGGCATGGTCTGCTGCGCTTGCGGCAGCAGCGCGCGCAGGTTGTTGACGATGTCCAGCGTGGAGGCGCCGCCGTTTTTCAGCACCGACAACAGGACGCCGCGCACGCCGTCCTGGCGCACCACGTTGGTTTGCGGCGAGAAGCCGTCGCGTACGTAGGCGACGTCACGCAGATAGGTGGTAGCGCCGTTGGCCGTGCGTACCGGCAGGTCATTCAGCCCGCTCACCGCTTCCGGAGAACCGTTCATCTTGACGGTGTATTCGGTGCCGCCGAACTTGGCGGTGCCGGACGGCAGGATCAGGTTTTGGGTATTGACGGCGTTGACAACGTCAACCGGCGACAGGCCGCGCGCCTGTAGCGCCTGGGTATCCAGATCGACAGAGATCAGACGGGTCTTGCCGCCGTAAGGGAAAGGCACGGCGACGCCCGGAATCGTGATGAGCTGCGGACGCAGTGTGTTGACGGCGGCGTCGAACAGCGATTGTTCAGGCAGCGTAGGGCTCGACAACGCCAGCTGCATGACGGGGATACTCGATGCGGAATACTTGATCACCAGCGGCGGTGTGATGCCTGGCGGCAGCTGGCGCAATTGCGATTGCACCGACGCGACCGTCTGGGCGATGGCGTTCTGGATATTGGCGGTAGGCTGGAAGAACACCTTGATCACGGACACGCCGGCCAGCGATTGCGATTCGATGTGCTCGATATCGCTGACCACGGTGGTCAGGCCGCGCTCGTTCTGAGACGCGATGCGCTGCCCCATTTCCTGCGCGGACAGACCGTTGTAGTTCCAGATAATACTGATCACCGGAATATTGATTTCCGGGAAAATGTCCGTCGCCATTTTCATGAGGACAAGCGGCGTGGACAGCACGATCAGCATCGCCATCACAATAAAGGTGTACGGGCGACGCAGCGCCAACTCGACCATTGACATGAACTTTGGTTCCCTGAAATGAGACTTTTATTATACTCAGAATAATTTGCTGTAAAGCCACTACTCTTGCGCCTTTTTCTTCTTCTCTTGCTCTTTTTCCGTTCGTTTTTGTTCTTTTCTTCCCTCTTTTGTCGTCTTTCTGCGCCCAATCGACAAAAGCCTTACCATTTCATTTCTCCGCCCCGCCGCCTCCGACCAAGCCATGGAATTACTACGCACCCGTATCGAAGCCAGCGTGATCAGCATCAGCCGCCCTCCCGGCAGCCCTGATTTTCGCTATCCCCTGGGCGACCCCGGCCTGTTCGGCCCGGATTCTGCCGCCTGGCTGGTGCACAGCGACTTTACTGCGATGCTGATCGGCGGCGTCAGCGCGCTCCTGATGCAGATGTTGCACCCGTTAGCGCTAGCCGGCGTGTGGGATCATTCCACATTTCAGCAAGACATGCTTGGCCGCCTGCGACGCACCGCGCAGTTTATCGCAGGAACGACCTATGGCAATCATCAGGATGCAGAGAAACTGATCGCCCTGGTGCGGCGCATTCACAGTGGTGTACGCGGCGTCGCACCGGATGGTCGCGCCTATTCAGCCGACGATCCTGATTTGCTGACCTGGGTCCATGTGGCGGAAGTATCGAATTTCCTGCGCGCGTATTTGCGCTATCGCAATCCGCAACTGGGCGTGACACAACAGAACCAGTACCTCGATGAAATCGCCCTGATCGCCGAGCAACTCGGAGCAAGAAATGTGCCGCGCACGCTGACGGACATGGACAGCTACATAGAAAGGATACGGCCGCAATTGCATTGCGACGCCCGCACGCTGAAGACCCTGGAACTGGTAATGAACGCCCCCGCGCCGAATGCGCTGGCGGTACCGTGGACACGGCTGATGATGCGCGCGGGCGTTGATATGCTGCCGGACTGGGCCAAGCTGCAACTCGGCGTAAAACCGCTGGGCCCGTTACACCAGGTAATACTGCAACGGGCAGTCGCAGTAGCGGCAAAGCCGGTACGCTGGGCGGTACGGCAGAGCTCCGCCCAGTTGGCCCGCCAGCGCATGGCGCCGGCCGAGCCAGTCTAGAACATTAATGCGCGTCGGCTGATGGCGCTTTGGGCGGCGCCACTTTGTGCATGAACGGGATCAGCACAATCGCCACCAGGAAGCACACCATTACCGCGAGGAAGGCATCGGCAAATGTCTGTGTCTGTGCTTCGCGCATGGTCAACCGCCACAACTGCTGCAAGGCGCCGGTCGGCGCACTGCCGCCATCGAGTCCCCATGCCAGCATATTGGCGCCGGTGTTTTGCACCAGATTGTTCATGGATTCGTTGGCGCTGTTGAGATGTTCAGCCAGACGCAAAAAGTGCAGATTGGTGCGATCGTTGAGGATGGTGCCGCACACCGCAATACCGATCGCACCGCCAAGATTGCGCATGAGGTTGAACAAACCCGAAGCCTGTTTCAGGCGTTCCGGCTTGAGCGCACCAAGCGTCAGCGTCACCACCGGCGCTACTGCGAACTGCTGTGCAAAACCACGCAAGGCTTGCGGCAACATCAGCTCGCGCCAGCCCCAGTCATGCGTGATCGGCGTGAAGTTCCACATGCTCAATGCGAAACATGCCATGCCGAACATCATCAGCCAACGCAGATCGACGCGGCGTCCGAGATAGGTGTAAAACGGAATCGCGCAAATCTGGAACAAGCCGGTGGCGAAAATCGCCAGGCCAATATCCAATGCACTGAAGCCGCGCACATGCGCCAGGAATACCGGCGTCAGATATACCGTAGCAAAAATACCGATCCCCGTCACGAACGAGAAGAAACAACCCAGCGCAAAATTGCGATCCTTGAGTGCGCGCAGATCGACAACCGGGTTGGCATAGGTCAGGCTGCGCCAGACAAACGCGATGCCGGCGATGATGGCGATCCAGACTGTCGTCCGGATGATGTCGTCGCCCATCCAGCCAAGCCGCGGCCCTTCTTCCAACGAATATTCCAGGCAGCCCAGACTGGCTGCCAGCAAGATCATGCCGAGATAGTCGGCGCCTTTGAGCAGCGATACATTCGGCTTGTCGATACGTACCAGCATCGGCACGACCACCGCGACAAAAATCCCCGGCACGAGATTGATGAAAAACAGCCAATGCCACGAGTAATTGCTGGTGATCCAGCCTCCGACTGTGGGGCCTAGCGTCGGCGCCAGCGATGACAACGCACCGACGGTTGCCGCTGCAATCACACGCTGATGGCCGGAGAAATAAAAGAACGCCGAGGTGAACACCATCGGGATCATCGAACCACCTAGAAAACCTTGCAGCGCCCGGAAAAAGATCATGCTGTTGATGTCCCAGGCCATGCCGCACAACATGCTGGCGACGGTAAAGCCAACCGCTGACGCGCTGAACAGCCAGCGTGTCGACATCACGCGCGCCAACCAACCGGACAAGGGAATAACAATAATTTCGGCGATCAGGTAGCTGGTCTGCACCCAGGCGGTTTCATCCGCACCGGCCGACAAACCGCCGCCGATGTCTGCCAGCGAGGCAGAGACGATCTGGATATCGATCAGGGCGATGAACATGCCGACGCACATGGTGGCGAAGGCGAGGATCTTGGCCTTTTGCGTCAGCTCGGCGGGCGACGCTTGTGGTGGCGCCATGGAGGCGCCGGAGGTGCTAGCAACGGCACTCATGCTCAGCTCCGCTTGGCTTTGCTGCCTTCAGATACAGGCATGCGCTCATCGACTTCCGCCGTCACCGACAGGCCGGGACGCAGCTTACCAAGGCGAGCAGCTTCACCATCGAGCAGAATCCGTACCGGCACGCGCTGGACGATCTTGGTGAAATTACCCGTGGCATTTTCCGCAGGAAGGATGCTGAATTGCGCGCCGGTTGCCGGTGCAATGCTGGCGACATGGCCTTCAAACGTTTCACCCGGCAAGACGTCCGCCTTGATCTTCACTGCCATCCCGGTCTGGAAATGGGCAATCTGATTTTCCTTGAAATTGGCGTCGATCCACAGACCTTGCGCCGGCACCACCGACAGCAATTGCGCGCCGGTAGCTGCATACGCGCCGAGGCGAGCACGACGATTGCCGACCACACCGTCAACCGGTGCGCGCAGTTCGGTGTAGGCCACATTCAGCTCCGCAAGATTGCGTTCCGCGATGGCTTGCTGCAATGCAGCCTGCGCTCTTTGCTTTTGTGTTGCCAATACATCGATCTGACGTTGCGCCGCATTCAGACCGGCTTGCGCCTTCTGTCCATTGGCGACGGCCTGCTTATAGTCGGCATCGGCTTTCTGGAAACTCTGCACCGAGACTGCCGCCTTGGACGACAGGCTTTGATAACGCGTCTGATCGTCATGGGCGCGTGATGTCTCGGCATTCGTGGCGACGACGCCCGCCTTGTTTTGCTCGATCACGGCTTCCTGCAAGCGACGCTCGGCGTCGATATTGGCCAGTGTGGCTTCCTGCGCCTGCACGGCGGCTTTCAGTTTGTTCAGTACAGCGACGTAGTCGCGGTCATCCAGTTTGATCAGCAAGTCACCGGCTTTGACCCGTTGGTTGTCGGTCACCAGCACTTGCGCGATGTTGCCCGGCACCTTGGGGGCAATCACAGTGATGTCGCCGCCGACATAGGCGTCGTCGGTGTGTTCCCAATAACGCCCTTCAGCAAACCAGTAGATCAGATAGCCGATGATCGCCGCAATCACGACGACCGCCACAAGGATCTTCACCACCCCGCCTTTGCCTTTTTTCTGTGCGCCGACGGGCTGCCCGATGTCGTTCGCCGACGCAACACTTGTTGGATTGCTCATGTTGTACCCCAGTCTTTCTATCGATAAGCCCGCGCGGGGCCGGTTATGAAACATGCCGTTTTCCTGCATACGCTGATGCTCTGAACTCCTTTTCCAGCAAGCTGTTACGGCCGGAGAAAATATTTCATATTGCTAGTTGCTTTCATTTTGATAGTTAGATTAAACTAGACACTATCATTTTGCAAGTAACTTTTCGAAGCCAATAAAAAATCGGATTTTTCAAAGGGAGTCAGCAATGGCAGCAACGGACGGCAACACACTGATAGGATCGGCAAGCCTGAGCGCGGTAGCGCTGGCGGTCGGCGTATTTCTGACGGGCTGCGCCAGCGGCCCCGATTACCAGGCGCCGGCAGTAACCGGTGGCGCGTTCCACAATGCCGGTCTGCTGACGCAGAGAAATGCGACAGGTACGACTGGTTCAGCGCTTGCACCCATGCCGCAACTGGATGAATGGTGGAAAGGTTTCAACGATCCGGTGCTGAGCCGTGTCGTGCAACGCGCGATTGAGCAGAACCTTGATCTTGCCGCTTCCGTTGCGCGTGTTGAGCAAGCCCGCGCCGCAGCGCAGGAAGCCGGTGCACAGCGCCGCCCGCAAGTCGGCGTGGAAAGTCAGGCGGCGCGTGCCAGGCAATCGCTGAATAGTCCGCTCGGCAAAATAGCCAGCAGCTTCCCCGGTTATGAACGTACTCAGACGCTGTATGACGTGGGCATTGGCGCAAGCTGGGAACTGGATCTCGCAGGTTCGCTAAAGCGCGGCGCAGAAGCCGCCGATGCGGAACGCGACGCCGCCGAGGCTGATCATCTGGGCGTGCGCATTTCTATCGTTGCCGAGGCAGCCGATGCTTACTTCCGCATTCGCAGTGCACAATCCCGTCTGCGTATTGCGGAAGATCAAGTACAGACCACCAGCAAGCTGCTCGATCTGGTTCGTCTGCGTCTGCGCGACGGCATGTCGAACCAGCGTGAAAGCGCACTGGCCGAGGCGCAGCTGGCGCAGGCGCGATCGGGAATCCCACCCCTGCGCATTGAACTGGAACGCCAACTCAATCGCCTCGATGTTCTGATGGGTGCGGTGCCGGGAACCTATGTCAAGGAATTGAGCGACGACGCATCGACCACGGCGATCGTTGCGACAGTCCCTGCCATCACCGTTGCCGATGGCAGCGCCACGTTGCTGCGCCGTCGTCCGGATGTGCTGGCGGCAGAACGCCGTCTGGCGGCTTCCAATGCACGCATCGGCGTGGCGATGTCGGAGTATTACCCCAAGCTGTCGTTGTCGGCCTTACTGGGATTTGAAAGCCTCGGCGCGGGTGGCTTGTTCACCTCCAACAGCTTCCAGCCGCAAGCCGCGTTGGGCCTGCGGTGGCGCTTGTTCGATTTTGGCCGCATCGATGCTGAAGTCGCCCGCTCAAAGGGAGCCAACCAGGAAGCGCTGGCGCGTTATCGCCAATCGATATTGCGCGCCACCGAAGACGTGGAGAACGCCATCGTGACGCTGGTGCAACTGGAGAAACAAAGTACGGAACTGACCGATGAAGTCGACGCCCGCCAACGCGCACGTAATGCGGCACAGGATGCATATCAAGGTGGCGCGCTAAGCTTGACGGAAGTGCTGGAGGAGGATCGCTTGCTGCTGCATGCGCGCGATCAGTTGGCGCAAGTGCGTGCCGATGATGCGCGTGCTGCGGTGACGACATTCCGCTCGCTGGGTGGCGGTTGGTAAGACGCAAGAGAATAAGTAAATCTATATCGAGGTCTTCCTGACGAAAGTCAGGATCCAGTGTCGCATCAGCGAGTTTTGCGGTACTGGATCCCAGCGTTCTCTGGGACGACTGAGAAACTCAACGCGTCATCAGGCTTCGCGCCGACTACGCGTTTCGTAAGTTTTGAGATGGGTATAGACGACTTGCAAGAGGTCGGTTTTAGTCTTGGCTTCGCGCCCACGGCGCAACAGATCGCCGATGATGTGATCGGCTTCGATGCGCGCATTATTGCTGATGTCGCGGAACATGGAAGCGGTCAATGTCGAGCCGGCTTCAGTCAGCATCTTGCGCGTGCGCTCATAGAAAGGACCACTCGGCGCATGACCATTCGCGGTGGCGATAGCGGCGTTTTCTTCCAGCAAGGCGGTGATGAATTGTTCGCCGCCGGGCGCTTGCAGAATGTCTCCGACGGTGGAACGCATCAGGCTGGTGCTACCGGCCAGCGATGCCAGCATGATCCATTTCTCCCACATCGATTGCAGGATTGTCGGGCTGACGTTGACGTCAAAACCGGCGCCTGCGATTTCTTTTTCGATCTGTGCGAGGCGCGGCGAGGATGTGCCGTCACGTTCGCCGAAGGTCATGCAGTGGAAGGTATTCAGATGTTTGATCGCGCCGTCGGCATCGATGGTGCTGGCGATGACGCATTGACCACCCAGGATTTTTTCCGCGCCAAAATGCTGCGACAGAATATCTACGTGTTGCATGCCGTTGAGCAGGGGCAAGATCACCGTCTGCGGCCCCACCGCAGCGGCGAAGGATTGGATGGCGTCGGCCAGATCGTAAGCTTTGCAACTGAGGATGATCAGGTCGTAATGCTGCGTCAGGTTTTCTTTGAGGACAATCGGTGGATTGGCGAGTGTGAGATCGCCCACCGGACTCTTGATCTGCAAACCGTGTTGAGCCAACAGCGTTGCGCGTTTTTCGCGTACCAGAAATGTCACGTTGCGTCCGGCAGCCAGCATGCGGCCACCAAAATATCCACCGACTGCACCGGCGCCTACGACCAAAGTTTGCATCTTCATGTCTCCTCGTTGTTTTCCTGAATCTGTTGCTGCGTTCGCTCCTGCAAATACTCGTCCGCACTGCCTTGCCTGATCTGTTGCAACGGATCGCCAAAGTTGCGCAAGCCCCAGTCGTACATCGCCGCGATCACGACTCGGAAGTCGCGGCCGCGTTCAGTCAGCAGGTATTCGTAGCGCGGCGGATGTTGGCAATATTGGCGGCGTTCAAGCAGGCCGGCGTCGACCAGCGTCTGCAGTCGACGCGCCAGCATGTTGGGCGATATTGCCAGATTTTTCTGAAACTGGTCGAAGCGGGTCAAACCGCGCAGGCAATCGCGCACGATCAGGATGCTCCACCACTCCCCCACCACTTGCATGGTGCAGGCTACGGGGCAATCCTGGTCGTCGAGACATTGACGTCGCATGCGGCGTGATGGCTTCTGTTGAGGTGACGTGCAACTACTTGGTGTAGCGGTCGGCTGGATTCTTGAGCGACAGATTCGGGCCCATGGCTTGACGCGCCGCAGTCAGCGCTTCCCATTGGCCGACGTCCGGCAGCGGCGGAATCGTGACTTGTTCACCCAGATCCAGACCGGTCAGTGCGGCGTTGACCAGATCGTCCACGCTCATCACCATGGCGTCGGGCAAGGCGTTGATATCGGAACCGGAACGTTCCCAGATTTCAGTGCGGGTAGCGCCCGGCAGGACGGCTTGAACGCGCACGCCATGTTTGCCCAGTTCATTTTGCAGCGACTGGGTCAGGTTCAGCACGAATGCCTTGGTGCCGCTGTAGGCGCCGTTGAACATCTCCGGCGCCAGCGCCAGCACCGACGCAAGGTTGATCAGCGTTCCGCCCTTGCGTTGGATAAAGCCAGGAGCAACAGCAGCAGCCAGACGCATCACGGCGGTGATATTGAGTTGGATCATTGCGTCGAATTTGTCGATGTCGCCATCAGCCAGTTCGCCGGCGATGCTCATGCCGGCGTTGTTGACCAGCATGGTAATGGAAGCGTCAGTACGCAGGCGTTGTTCGACTTTCAGCAGGTCGGCTTTGTTGACCAGATCGGCAGGCAGGATCTCGATCTTGGCCGAAGTTTCTTTGCGCAGGCGCTCTGCCACTTGTTCCAGGCGCTGTGCGTCGCGTGCGACCAATACCAGGTCATAGCCGCGGCGGGCCAGACGGTCTGCATAGGTTGCACCGAT
>Ga0209913_1000966_pt1 | contig 19223 bp, 27 predicted proteins | sample PersoiDNA2013203_FD_185805 | JGI IMG/M metagenome (GOLD analysis project Ga0209913, IMG submission 185805) | Permafrost soil microbial communities from the Arctic, to analyse light accelerated degradation of dissolved organic matter (DOM) -... | ecosystem: Environmental > Terrestrial > Soil >... | reverse complement strand
GCGAAGCCCATGATACGACCACCCTTGACCACTTTGGTCACGCGGTTGATCGCGATCATTTTTTCGCGCATGCCGTCATCCGGCTTGTCGCTTTGCATTTTTGCTTGCATTTTTGCCATGATCGTACCCTTAGAACTTCAGACCGGCTTCACGCGCGGCATCTGCCAGCGCCTTCACACGGCCGTGGTAACGGAAACCGGAGCGGTCGAACGCGACTTCGGTGATTCCTGCCTTCAGTGCTTTTTCAGCAACGCGCTTGCCAACCAGGGCTGCAGCGGCGGCATTGCCACCCTTGCCCGATTTGCCGGCCAGCTCCGCGCGAACTTCTGCTTCCACGGTCGACGCCGAAACCAGAACTTTAGCGTCCGGGCTGATCAGGTTCGCGTAAATGTGCAGGTTAGTGCGGTGGACCGACAGGCGGTTCACTTTCAGTTGCGCGATCTTGATGCGGGTTTGACGTCCGCGGCGCAGACGAGATTCTTTTTTGTCCATCGTCAGCCCCTAATTACTTCTTCTTGGTTTCTTTAAGCTTAACCACTTCGTCCACATAGCGGACGCCCTTGCCTTTATAAGGCTCAGGGGAGCGGTAAGCGCGCACTTCAGCGGCAACCTGGCCAACCTGTTGACGATCGATACCCTTGATCAGGATTTCGGTCGGCGTTGGGGTAGCGACGGTGACGCCTGCTGGCATTGCGTGAACAACAGGGTGGGAGAAGCCCAGCGCCAGGTTCAGCTTGTCGCCTTGTGCCTGTGCCTTGTAACCCACGCCGACCAGGGACAGCTTCTTCTCGAAGCCCTTGGTGACGCCGGTAACCATGTTGTTGACCAGAGCGCGCAGCGTGCCGGACATGGCATTGGCTTCGCGGCTGTCGTTGGCCACTTCGAAATTCAGCGTGCCGTTATCGTTTACAACTTTAACCAGGCCGTTCAGGCTCTGGGTCAGGACGCCCAGCGGGCCCTTGACGGTGATCGCTTGTTCGGAGATGGCGACTTCAGCGCCAGCCGGAACAGCGATCGGCATTTTAGCTACTCGAGACATGTGTTACTCCTTAAGCCACGAAGCAGATGACTTCGCCACCTACACCGGTAGCGCGCGCTTTGCGGTCGGTCATGACGCCTTGCGGAGTCGACACGATGGCAACGCCCAGGCCGTTCATGACGGTCGGGATTTCATCCTTGCCTTTGTAGACGCGCAGGCCCGGACGGGACACGCGCTCGAGGCGCTCGATGACAGGACGGCCGACGTAGTATTTCAGGCCGATTTTCAGTTCCGACTTGCCTTCTTCCGACGACACTGCGAAATCTTCAATGTAGCCTTCGTCCTTCAGGACGTTGGCGATTGCTACTTTGACTTTCGACGATGGCATGGCCACGGTCGTTTTTTGAACGCCTTGGGCGTTGCGAATGCGGGTCAGCATATCGGCGATAGGATCGCTCATACTCATTGCATATTCTCCTATTACCAGCTGGCTTTGGTCATACCCGGGATCTCACCACGCATGGCGAATTCACGGAGTTTGATACGGGCCAGACCGAATTTACGGAAGGTGCCACGTGGACGGCCGGTGATGGCGCAGCGGTTACGCTGGCGGGTCGGTGCGGAATTGCGCGGCAGGGCCTGCAGTTTCAGGCGCGCTTCGTAACGCTCTTCTTCCGACTTGGACTGGTCATCGATGATGGCCTTCAGAGCGGCGCGCTTGGGGGCGAACTTCTCCACCAGGTCAGCACGCTTCTGTTCACGGTTAATCAGTGCGAGTTTTGCCATGATCGTGTTAGTTCCTGAACGGGAATTTAAAGGCGGCGAGGAGCGCTTTCGCTTCGTCGTCGGTCTTGGCGGTCGTGGTGATCGAGATGTTCATACCACGCAGCGCGTCGATCTTGTCGTACTCGATTTCCGGGAAGATGATCTGCTCTTTGACGCCGATGTTGTAGTTGCCGCGGCCATCGAAGGAACGGCCGGAAACGCCACGGAAGTCACGCACGCGCGGCAGGGCCACGGTGATGAAACGATCCAGGAATTCGTACATACGGGCGCCGCGCAGGGTCACCATGGTACCGATCGGGTAGCCTTCGCGGATCTTGAAACCGGCGATAGCTTTACGCGACTTGGTCGTCACTGGCTTCTGGCCGGCGATCTTCGTCAGGTCGCCCACGGCGTGTTCCAGGACCTTCTTGTCGGCGATAGCTTCGCCAACACCCATGTTCAGGGTGATCTTGGTCAGGCGAGGCACTTCCATTACCGATTTGTAGCCGAATTTCTCGGTCAGCTCGGAAACGACCTTCTCTTTGTATACTTGTTGCAGACGGGCCATTTCTATTACCCTTTCACTACGTCGCCGGAGGACTTGAAGACGCGGACTTTTTTGCCGTCCACATCTTTGAAGCCCACGCGATCGGCCTTGCCGGTCGCAGCGTTGAACAGAGCAACGTTGGACACGTGAATAGGCATGGTCTTGTCGACGATGCCACCAGTAACGCCAGTCATCGGGTTAGGCTTGACGGCTTTTTTAGCGACGTTTACGCCTTCCACTACGACGTGCTCAGCGTCTACACGCTGGGTCACGACGCCGCGCTTGCCCTTGTCCTTACCGGTCAGGACGACGACTTCGTCGTTTTTGCGAATCTTATCCATTACGACTCCTTACAGGACTTCCGGTGCCAGGGACACGATCTTCATGAACTTCTCAGTGCGCAGTTCACGCGTCACTGGGCCAAAGATACGGGTACCGATCGGTTCCAGCTTGGAGTTCAGCAGGACGGCTGCATTGCCATCGAACTTGACCAGGGAACCGTCCTGGCGACGCACACCCTTAGCGGTGCGCACAACCACGGCGTTATAAATTTCACCTTTTTTGACACGGCCGCGAGGCTGAGCCACCTTAACGGTGACCTTGATCACGTCGCCAATGCCAGCATAACGGCGCTTGGAACCGCCCAACACCTTGATGCACATAACTTCTTTCGCACCGGTGTTGTCGGCTACTTCGAGCCGGCTTTCAGTTTGAATCATAGTATTCTCTTTCCCAACTTAAGCCGAAGAATCCACACAATGCGGACCTCTCGGTCAGTCTTGGTCCCGCCAGAGACGCGCAAGGCATCACTGTTTGGGTGCATGACCTTCATACAGTACTGACCGCGAGGCGCGTCTGCGGAGAGACACTTAGCGGCGATACATGAACGAAGCCCGCAAGTATTACATATAACCTGCGGGCCTGCAAGAACTAATTGGAAAGCGGCACGTCTCGCGACGTGCCGGATTTCTTCTTAGACGATTTGTGCAGCTTGCACTACACGCGTCACCGTCCACGCCTTCGTCTTGGAGATCGGACGACCTTCCGCGATCTCGACCGTATCACCGGTCTTGACCTGGTTGGTCTCGTCGTGCGCGTGGTACTTGTTGCTGCGCACGATGATCTTGCCGTACAGAGGGTGCTTCACGTGACGCTCGATCAGTACAGTAACGGTCTTGTCCATCTTGTCGGAGACCACTTTACCGATCAGCGTGCGCTTGAGCGACTGTTTCACTGGTTCGTTCATTTGGCTTCCTTCGTGTTCATTACCGTTTTGACGCGTGCGATGTCGCGGCGGACCTTCTTCAGCTGCGAGGTGTTGCTCAGCTGTTGCGTGGCGCTTTGCATACGCAGACCGAACTGAGCCTTCAGCAGGTCGTTCAGCTCTTTCTGCAGACCGGCCTGGTCTTTGCCGCGGAGTTCAGATGCTTTCATATTTCACTCCAATTATTGGCCAACCTGGCGCACCACGAAGGTGGTAGCCAGAGGCAGTTTGGCAGCAGCCAGGCGGAACGCTTCGCGCGCCAGTTCTTCGCCGACGCCATCCATTTCGTACAGGACCTTACCTGGCTGGATTTCAGCCACGTAGTATTCCGGGTTACCTTTACCGTTACCCATACGGACTTCGGCAGGCTTGTTCGAAATTGGCTTGTCCGGGAAGACGCGGATCCAGATACGACCGCCACGCTTGATGTGACGGGTCATGGCACGACGCGCTGCCTCGATCTGGCGGGCGGTGATACGACCGCGCGCCACGGCTTTCAGACCGAATTCGCCGAACGACACGGCGGTGCCGCGCGTGTGCGAAATGCCGGTGTTACGGCCTTTCTGCTCTTTACGATACTTTCTGCGTGCTGGTTGCAGCATGATTATTCTCCTGCTTTCTCAGCTGCGGCCGGCTTGGCAGCAGCGCGGCGAGCGGCTGGGGCGCCTGGTTTAGCGCCAGGACCCGGACGTGGACGTCCACCTGGTTTGCCATCGTCGCGACGTGGGCCGCGGCTCTTCTTGTCGTCCGGTGGCGTATCGATGACTGGTGCTTCGCCGGTGGCGGAGCGGTCACCCTTGTATACCCACACCTTGACGCCGATGATGCCGTAGGTGGTCGACGCTTCGGACGTGCCGTAGTCGATGTCCGCCTTCAGGGTATGCAGAGGCACGCGGCCTTCGCGATACCATTCGGTACGGGCGATTTCGATGCCGTTCAGGCGACCGGACGACATGATCTTGATGCCCAGGGCACCCAGACGCATGGCGTTCTGCATCGCGCGCTTCATGGCGCGACGGAACATGATGCGCTTTTCCAGCTGCTGCGAGATCGAATCGGCGATCAGCTGCGAGTCGATTTCCGGCTTGCGGATTTCTTCGATATTGACGTGCACCGGCACGCCCATGATCTTGGTCAGGTCCGCCTTCAGCACTTCGATGTCTTCGCCCTTCTTGCCGATCACAACGCCCGGACGGGAGCTGTACACGGTGAAGCGTGCATTTTTCGCAGGACGCTCGATAACGATGCGGCCGACGGAGGCGTTCTTCAGCTTCTTCTTCAGGTATGCGCGCGCCTTCAGATCTTCGTTCAGCATCTGAGCGAAGTTGCCGTTGGTTGCGTACCAGCGCGAAGCCCAATTACGGGTAACGGCCAGACGGAAGCCGGTTGGATGAATTTTCTGTCCCATCGTGGCTCCTTAGTTTCCGACCGTCAGGTAGACGTGGCAGGACTGTTTCGAGATACGGTCGCCACGGCCCTTTGCACGCGCGGTGAAGCGCTTCAGGATCGGGCCCTTTTCGACGTAGATCGTTTTCACGAACAGTTCGTCAATGTCGGCACCATCGTTGTGCTCGGCGTTCGCAATAGCGGACTCCAGCACTTTCTTCAGGATGGCGGCGCCTTTTTTCGGGCTGAACTGCAAAATGTTCAGCGCGGCGTCAACCTTCTTGCCGCGGATCAGGTCAGCGACCAGACGGCCCTTCTGATCCGACAGGCGTACGCCTTTGAGGATAGCTTTGGTTTCCATTATTTCTTCGCCTTTTTGTCAGCAGCGTGGCCCTTGAACGTACGGGTCAGCGCGAACTCGCCGAGCTTGTGACCAACCATGTTCTCGGAGACATACACGGGAACGTGTACTTTGCCGTTGTGCACGGCAATCGTCAGACCGATGAAGTCAGGCATGATCGTCGAACGACGCGACCAGGTTTTGATTGGCTTCTTGTCCTTGGTCGCTTGCGCGGCTTCGACCTTTTTCACCAGGTGGGCGTCGCAGAACGGCCCTTTTTTCAATGAACGAGTCATGGTTTATCCTTATTTCTTGCCGCGGCGCGAGACGATCATCGAAGAAGTGCGCTTGTTCGAACGCGTCTTCTTGCCCTTGGTCTGCTGGCCCCATGGCGACACTGGGTGACGACCTGCAGCCGTCTTGCCCTCACCACCACCGTGCGGGTGATCGACCGGGTTCATCACGACACCGCGAACGGTCGGACGAACACCGCGCCAGCGCATTGCACCGGCTTTACCGATCTTGCGCAGGTTGTGTTCGCCGTTACCGACTTCACCAACCGTTGCACGGCACTCGATGTGCACGCGACGCACTTCGCCGGAGCGCAGACGCACCTGAGCGTAAGTACCTTCACGGGCCATCAGCACGACGCCGGCGCCGGCGGTGCGGGCGATCTGGGCGCCTTTACCTGGCAGCATCTCGACGCAATGCATCGTGGTACCAACTGGAATGTTGCGGATCGGCAGGCAGTTGCCCGACTTGATCGGCGCTTCCGAGCCGTTCATCAGCGTATCGCCGACGGACAGGCCTTTGGTGGCGATGATGTAAGCGCGCTCGCCGTCGGCGTAGCACAGCAGGGCGATGTGCGCCGTGCGGTTTGGATCGTATTCGATACGTTCCACTTTCGCAGGGATGCCATCCTTGTTGCGCTTGAAGTCGACCAGACGGTAGTGCTGCTTGTGACCACCACCGATATGACGGGTGGTGATGTGGCCGTTGTTGTTACGGCCGGCGGTCTTCGATTTTTTCTCAACCAGGGCAGCGAACGGACGACCTTTGTACAGGCCTTCGGTCACTACCTTCACCATGCCGCGACGGCCTGGGGAGGTTGGCTTCATCTTAACGAGTGCCATTATTTAGCCTCCTCGGAGAAATTGATTTCCTGGCCAGGCTTCAGGCACACGAAAGCACGCTTGGTATGGTTGCGACGACCGGTGAAACGGCCCGAACGCTTGACTTTACCTTCGCGGTTGACGGTCTGCACCGATTCCACTTCGACCTTGAACAGCAGTTCAACGGCGGCCTTGATTTCTGGCTTGGTCGCGTCCATGGCAACACGGAACACGATCTGTTCGTTCTTTTCCGCGACCATGGTGGCCTTCTCGGAAATGACCGGCGCCAGCAGCACCTTCATCAGGCGCTCTTCGCTAATTTTTACGGCGCTCATGCCAGCAACTCCTCAATCTTGGCCAGTGCCGCTTTGGTAACCAGGATCTTCTTGTAGAAGACCAGCGACATTGGATCTGCGTGACGCGGTTCCACGACCAGCACGTTCGGCAGGTTGCGGGAAGCCAGCAGCAGGTTTTCTTCGATATTGTCGGTGATGATCAGGACCGATTCCAGACCCATGCTGGTCAGCTTTTGCGACAGCAGCTTGGTTTTTGGAGCTTCGATCGACAGTTCTTCGATCACGACCAGGCGTTCCTCACGGGCCAGCTGGGACAGGATCGAGCACAGACCTGCGCGGTACATCTTCTTGTTCACTTTGTGGGTGAAGTTCTCGTCAGGCGAGTTCGGGAAGATGCGACCACCGCCACGCCACAGTGGCGACGACGACATACCAGCACGGGCGCGGCCGGTGCCTTTCTGGCGCCAAGGCTTCTTGGTCGTGTGGTGAACTTGTTCGCGGTCTTTCTGCGCGCGGTTGCCGCTACGGGCATTGGCGGCGTAAGCGACGACGACTTGGTGGATCAGGGCTTCGTTGTAATCACGACCGAAGACGGTGTCAGCGGCAGCAACGTTCGACGCGGCTTGACCTTCAGCGTTCAAGAGCTTGAGTTCCATAAATTAAGCTCCCTTCTTAGCTTTGACTTTAACGGCTGGCGATACCACTACCTGGCCGTTTTTGGCGCCTGGTACTGCACCCTTCACCAGCAGCAGCTGGCGATCAGCGTCGATACGAGCGATTTCCAGGTTCTGGGTGGTGACGGTTTCGTCGCCCATGTGACCGGTCATGCGCTTGCCTGGGAACACACGGCCCGGGTCCTGCGCCATACCGATCGAGCCTGGTACGTTGTGCGAACGCGAGTTACCGTGAGTCTGACGACCCGAAGCGAAATTGTGACGCTTGATGGTACCGGCATAGCCTTTACCGATCGAGACACCCTGGACGTCGATCTTCTGACCGACTTCGAACAGGGAAGCGGCGATGACTTCGCCAGCTTTCAGTTCTGCAGCTTTAGCAGCGTCAATGCGGAACTCTTTCAGCAGAGTACCGGCTTCGACACCAGCTTTGGCGTAGTGACCCGCAGCGGCTTTGGTCACGCGGGAAGCGCGACGTTGACCGAATACGACCTGAACAGCGGAGTAACCATCCGTTTCAGGAGTTTTGATTTGCGCGATACGGTTGTTCGACACGTCCAGCACGGTGACAGGGATCGAATCCCCTTCATCCGTGAAGATGCGCATCATACCAACCTTGCGACCGAGGAGGCCAAGGCTCATTTTTTCTCCATTCCCACCTACGATTGGGCAGGGCTATGTTGAACTACAAAAAAGGTACAGACAAAAAAATCGATTCCATACCGAAGCCGGCTAGTGTACTTTGCTTTGCCTCTTGACGCAACAAGTTAGTACGAGGTATGTCGGTTGTTGTTGCGTAAAGTTTGCTCAGCAGTGGCCTTGCCGGGACGTTACCGGACGAGTGCGACAGAAAGTAGTATTTTTGCTAGACTTATTTGCATTGCAAAAAGATAACTTTCATCTTGATAGCAGTGCCGCCTGCCGGCCGCCGCCGGCCCTACCCTGTCCAGGAATAGCGCATGCAATCAATTTCCCTGTTTATCCGGTGTACCGTCCTTGCCGGCGCCCTCGCCGCGTCACCGGCCTTCGCCGATCACAATTTTTCGGCACACCTCACCAACTTCGGCTATACGCTGACTGACCTCGACCCAAACGATGCCTACACGCCCAGCGCCCCGGACTTCTCCCAGGGACACAGTTCGGGATGGCTGTGGCTCACCGCGCGGGACCCGTATCGGAGCATCGAGCGCAAGCTCAAGGGCAACGTCTTCGACGCCCTCGGCGACAGCGACCAGCTCGGTCCGTTCTCCGGCAGCTGGTCCGTCGGGGCCAATCTCGACCAGCACGTCGCCCTGACCGGGAGCGGCTACGGCATGGGGTGGATGGAAGCGGACTTCCAGATGCCCGTGACGCTGCAACCGAACACTGCGATCACGATATCGGGGCACCTGGCGATGGACTGGTCGCAAACCGGGACCTGGGTACCCGACGACTACAGCAGCGTCAGCATGCTTTTCCGCCTCGGGGGAGGCGACAACGGTACGAGCGAATCCGTCTACAGGTTCGAGGCACCCGACAGCATCGATACCGACATGTCGCTGACATTCATCAATCGGGGTGCCACACCGCTCGATCTTCAATTCTTTTCCTCGATCTATGCACACAGTTCCGTGTCCTTGCCGGTGCCGGAACCTGCTACTTACGCCATGCTGGGCGCCGGCCTGGCAATAGTCGGCCTGGCGGCACGCCGGCGCCAGCGGCCATCCCGCGCGTAACAGGACACGTCAGCCTTTCAATCCTTTCCCAGGAGACCCAATGAAATTTCGTTATGCCACGGCCCTCGCGGCCGCGTTGTGCGCGTGCGCGGGCGCGGCCCATGCCGACAGCTTCGCATTCGGTACCTCGAACATCCGCTTCAATGTCATCGATCTGACGCCGGACGACGGCACGGCGGCCGGCTTTGCCGTCACCGATACATTCTCGACCGTGGCGGTGTCGCTGACCCGCCCGGAGGGTTTCCGCAGCGTTCAGACGGGCGTGATCGGCCTGCGCGACGCGGCCGCCGCCGCGACGATCTACGGCGCCCACGCTTCCATCGGTGTATCGACCGTGCTCGGTGACACAGTCACCACCTACTCGGAGCCCGCGCCCGCATACACCTTTGCCTGGGTACGGGGCCGGCAGGACGTCGTGGTCACGCTGAAAGCCCATTCGCTGCTGGTCGTAGACGGTGATACCTTCGCCCAACTGTCGGGCTGGAATACCGCCACTGATTTCGACGGCCAGATCGCCGTGACATTGCGGGCTGGGGCCAGCGGCAACTTCGAGCAGCCGTACAACCAGCTGGTCCGGCCCATCGACTACGCAGCAGGCACCGATACGGTCCAGTCATTCCAGTTGGCCTATGCAAACCCCACGGACCAGGACACGACGATACGGCTGCAGCTGCAGAATTACCTGTGGTTTACAGCCGATCGCCAGCCGCTGGCTGCCGTGCCCGAGCCTGCCACTTACGCGCTGCTGGGCGCCGGCCTGCTGGTCGTCGGCGCTGCCCGCCGGCGCAACAGCGTGAAGGAGGCCCGCCATGCGTAAGCTGCTTGCCAACACGGCGCTGACGGCCCTGCTTGCCGCCGTGCTTGCACCGGCCGCGTGGGCCGGCCCGGTGCTCTACGCCGCCGTCAGCGACTTGCACCTGCAGGCAATCGACCTGAATCCGACCGATACGGTCGGTGCCAGCTACGAACTCATCAGCCAGGCCGGCAGTTACGTCAATGCCGTCACCGCCACGCCCGACACGATCCAGAACAGCGGGCCGCTGGTGCCGGGTGCAGACTTCGCGAATGTCATCACGCAAGGCCAGTTCACCAGCACGCTGAACGGCACTGCCGGCTTTGGCGATGTGTCGGCCAGGCTCGAAGTGGCCGATACGCAAGTACACAGCGGTTACATGTCGAGCACCTATACCTACACGGCGCAGCTCACCTTGAGCGCAGGGTCGGCACTCATCCTCAGCGGCGAGCTGCTGCAACAGTTCGCGCCTGCCGGCATGGATCCGCGCACCCCGGCGGGTTCGGCTTTCACCGCCTCGCTGACGCGCAGGAATGGTAACGACAGCTACACCTCCATCTTCGAGCCGACACTAGGACAGGGGTGGCTCGGCGACCGCACGGGTGGCTGGGACGAGCAGTCCGACTTTGCAGTGACGCTGACCAACCCCGGCAGCACCACCGCAACGGTCGACCTGACGTTTGTCCTGAAGTCCTCGCTGTCGCACTTTGCGCCGGTAAGCAATGTACCGGAGCCATCGACTTACCTGATGCTGGGTGCCGGCCTGCTGCTGGTCGGGACCATCGCACGCCGACGCACCTGGCAGCCCCGGGCGTGACGGCAACCGCCGGGCGCGCGTCGGTGAAGCACGCCCGCCCGGCGGACGAAGTGGCTGGATCACGTCGGCTTGACCTGCCGCGTAGCACGGGCACGCCGTCGTCACAATGCGCCATGTCAAAAACATTGCAAAAACAATAATTAATCGATAGACTTGGTAGTTGTTTATTTATTACCTTTACTCTTTTGCTGCAAGTTACCGATCAGCGCGGCCGCATGCCGCCGTGCCCGACTCACTTTGCTAACCTCGGACTCCACCATGCACTTGAAACCCACCCTGCTCCTCGCGTCATTGGCATTGGCCCTGGCGTGTGCCGGCCCCGCTCGTGCCGCGGACCAGCACCTGGTCGTCGGCGCCAACCCGGCAAGCTTTCGCGTCATCGACCTGACGCCGAACGACGGGATCGCCGCCGGTTTTACCGTCGGCCCCGCCACCACGTCGCTCTCTGTCAGCGTTTCCGACTACTACTTGCACAGCGACTGGGACCAGGCCGTGATGCCAAACGGCCAGGCGGGTACCATCCACGCCGGCCTGGCCGGCCTGCAGACCGCCGCGAGCGTGGATGCCGCTGGCGCTAGCCAGGCCAGCTATACGATGCTGGACCACCTGTCCATCGATGGCTACACGTCCTCCATTATCGAGCAAACGCTGCAGCTGACGCTGCACGCCAATTCCCTGCTGGTGCTGGACGGCAGTGTGTTTGCGCTATCGGACAACATTGCCGAAACGGAAACGAGTATTTCGGCCTTCACGCGGGTGATTCTCAGCGACGGCACCCTCAATGGCATCCACAACGAATTCGTTGCGAGCCGGGCAGACTGGCAGACGGCGGACTACGTGACCCCCTTCACCTTGACCTACGCCAATTTCACCGACGCAGACATGACGGTCACGATGGATGTGAATACCAGGCTGAGCGTAACGGCCGCTGTCCCCGAGCCATCGACCTGGGCCATGCTGCTCGGCGGCCTGGCCGCGACGGGTGTCTTCGTACGGCGCCGCGCGCGCGCCGCCTGAGCCAATCATTACAAGGATCTTTTCCATGACCCAAGCAACGAAACTGAGCAAGGCGGCCCTGGCGCTGGCCACCCTGGTCGCGCCGACATTCGCGCTGGCTGCAAGCAATCCCCAAGTCGATACACGCCTGAGCAATTTCAAGCTGCAAGCCTTCGACATCACGCCTGGCGACGGCGTGGATGCCGGTTACGTCGTCAACAACCAGGCCATTCATCTCGACAACATCATCCAGTCGTATCAAGGCCGGGAAGGGAGCGAGGTCAGGGACAGCCGCGACCTGGCGGTGGGTGCCGCGTTCGACTCGACGATGACCCTTGCACAGTTTACCAGCGTGGCCTCGGGCAACGGCAGCCTCGGGAACCTGTCCATCTCCTCGACCTGGGATGCGGCAACGCCATTCGCCGGTTCCTACCAATCCGCCCAGACGGATTATTCTTACGACGCACAGCTGACATTGTCCGCAGGTACGACACTCGTCTTCAGCGGCACGGTTCAGCAAACGTTCGTCCCGACCGGCATCGACCGGCAGGACGAGGCAGGCTCGCTCTTTTACACTTACCTGCGTGGCCCGAACGTGGGCACCGGTTCGTACCAGTCCTATTTCTTTGCTCATGAGAGATATAATTGGCGCAACGATTACCAGGGCTGGGACAAGACGTCGACATTTGCCATCACATTCACCAACAGCACCAACGCCGACATGACGGTGGACCTGGAGTGGAAACTGATGTCGGATCTCACTGGCCGTTCGCCGCTGGTCAGTGCGGTACCGGAACCGGCCACCTACGCGATGCTGGGCACGGGGATCGCCCTGGTTGCCGGCCTGGCGCGGCGCCGCAAGCGCCTCGCCTGACAGGGTCGGCGTCGCCGCACCAGCGACCAGGCGCCGGCAGCCTATCGTGCCAGCGCCTGGTACAGCAGGTTACCCACCCGCAGCGCCGGCCGGGCCGGGTCGCCCACCACGCTTTGCGGCAGGTGCTGCAGCATCAGCACAGCCGCCATTCCCTCTTGCCGGTCGACGGTGAACCAGGTCGACTGCGCGCCGGTCCAGCCGAATTGCCCCACTGACCCGAGCCGGCCGCGCCGGGCCAGGTCGAGCACCACCCCGCCACCCAGGCCATAGCCTTCCGCGCCCTCGTCGTCATGGGTTGGCGGCATCAGGTGCGACAGATGGTTCTGCATCATCAGTTCGACGCTTTTGCGCCCCAGCACTCTCTGGCTGTCCAGCTCGCCGCCGTCGAGCAGCATCTGGGCGAAGCGCGCGTAGTCCTGCGCCGTCGCGTACAGGCCGGTGGCACCGTTCAGGTAAGGCGTGATGCGATGCCCCGCCGGCGGCTGTGCCGGCGCCACCAGGGTCCCGCTGGCATCGGTGGTCGTCAGCGCCGCGATGCGGTGCCGCGACGCGGGCGCCACCACGAAGCCCGTGTCACGCATCGCCAGCGGCAGCAGGAGCCGTTTATGGAGGAAAGCGTCGAGGCGCAGGCCCGAGACGGCCTCGACCACCTTGCCGGCCACGACGGCGCAAATCGCGTCGTCCTGGAAGCGGCTGCCGGGCGCGGCCGCCAGCGGCAGCGCGGCCAGGCGTTGCACATAGTCGTCGAGGTCGGCCGCGCCGTCCAGCGCGCCAGCGCGGCCGGCATCGAAGCCGCCCGTCTGCGCCAGCAACTGCCGGATCGTCAGCCCGTGCCGGGGCACGCTGCCGTCGGCCAGGCGCAAGTCCCGCAATGCGGGCACATAGGCGGCCACCGCATCGTCCAGGCTCAGCCTCCCCTCTTCCATCAGGATCAGGACGGCCGCGGCCGTGACGGCCCGGCTCATCGCGTCGATCCGGAAGATGGCATCCCTTGGCAGCGGCTCGCGCCGCGCCCTATCGCGGTGTCCCCAGGCCTGCCAGTCCACCACACGGCCGTTGCGCAGCACGAGCAGCACGGCGCCCAGGTAGTCGCCGCGCGCCACGGTGGACGCAAGGTAGTTGTCCAGGCGCGCCAGCCGTTCTGGCGTGAAGCCCTGGGTCTGCGGCGCGGCCTCGGGCAGCGGTGCGGCCATCGCGGCACCGGCGCAGGCGACAAGGGCAGTGCCGATGGCAAGCGCGAAAAAGTGGCGTTTCATGCGGGCGGGCGGGTCAATGACGTCGGCCGATTGTACCTGCAACCCGCAGCGTCGCCCGCAACGCGTGCAAGCGGGCGCGCCGGGCACGCTTGCGGTGCAACAATCGTCGCTATGACCGCCTATATGCTTTTGAAACTGCTGCACGTGCTCAGCTCGACCGTCCTGTTCGGCACGGGCATCGGCATCGCCTTCTTCAAATGGATCACGGACCGCACGGGCGACGTGCGGGCGATCCGCATCGTGACCGAACGCACCGTGCTGGCCGACTGGCTGTTCACGACGCCGGCCGTCATCGTCCAGCCCACCTCGGGCCTGGCCATGGTCTGGCTGGCAGGGTATCCGCTGACGTCGACGTGGATCGCCTGGTCGGTGGCCTTGTACCTGCTGGCCGGCGCCTGCTGGCTGCCCGTGGTGTGGCTGCAGATTGCGATGCGTGACCTCGCGCGCGCGGCCGATGCGGCCGATGCGCCGCTGCCGGCGCGCTACTGGGTGCTGGCGCGCTGGTGGTTTTTGCTGGGCATTCCCGCCTTCACGGCGCTGGTCGTCGTGTTCTGGCTGATGGTAAACAAGCCGGCGTGATGGACGAAAAAAAACCGGCCGCGAGGGCCGGTTTCGTGGTGCGGCGCCGGGGCGCGCTCAGAACGTGTAGCGGGCGCTGAGGGCAAAGTAGCGGCCGTAGGCGTTGTGCAGGCCCTGGTTGTAGCCATCTTCCGGCAGGAAGCTCGTGCTGATGCCGTAGGCCGGATCGTAGGGTGCGCGTTTGTCGAACAGGTTTTGGATGTTCAAACTCAAGGTCAGGTTCTTGATGCCCGTGTATGTGTAGCCGAAGCCCACCGTGACCCATTTCGGTATCTTGCAGTCCGGATAGTATTCCTCGTACAGGGGCACCGTGCCGTCGCGGTTCGGTTCCGCGTCGGTCGGCTTGGCCGTGCCATAGTGGCAGAACGGCTGGTCGTATACGACGTCGGCATTGACCTTGCGCAGCAGCGACACATTACCGACGTAGTTCACGGAGGCATTGATGGCATGGTCGCCCCGCGTCCACGTGCTGGCCAGGTTGAACTTCATCCGAGGCAGGTCGATACCGGACGACAGGTTCCAGTCGTAGATGCCGGCGTTGCCGCCCACCAGGTTATGCTCGATGTCGCCGGGATGCTGGGCCAGCGAGTAATGCGTCATGTAGGTACCGTTCAGCTTAGTGCTGAGGCCGCCCCACTGGCCCAGCTTGGCGCGGTGCCGCACTTCGAAGTCGATGCCGCGCACCTCCGTCGAACCCTGGTTTTCCCATGGCAGCTTGACCATCAGCAGCGGGCCCGTGTTCGGGATCGGATTGCCGTTGGCGTCCGTCACCCAGTTGGCCGGGTTCGGGTCGCGCAACACGTTTTCAGGCGTGCGGTCTTCATTCTTGATGGCCTCGAAAGCCGAGCCCTGCACCACTTCGCCTTCCTTGCGGATCTTGAAGTATTCGACCAGGAAGTCCAGGTTGCTGTTCGGCGAGTAGATCAACCCCAGCGAGAAGCTGCGCGATTTTTCCGGCACCAGGTCCGGATTGGCGCCGCCCGTGCCGGCGGCCGACTTGGCGCAGTCCACTTCCGTCGCGCCCGGTTTAGGGGTGCGCTCGTCCGCTTCGCAGCGGCGGCGGTCGAAGATATCGCGCAGGAAGACCTGCGAACCGCCCGGCGTCACCTGCACCAGGGCCGGCGCGCGGAAGCCCTTGGCATAGGTGCCGCGGAAGGCCAGGCCGTCGAAGGCCGTCCACTTGACGCCCACCTTCGGCACGTAATTGGTCTTGATGCCTGGGTATTTGTCGGCGCGGCCGGCGAAATCCATTTCCAGGTTTTTCAGCAGCGGCGTGCGCAATTCGACGAAGGCGGATTTGACGTCGCGCTCGCCATCGATGATCGAGTTGACCAAGCCGTAGATATTGCCGGAAGCCAAGTTCGGCGTCGGGTCCAGCTCGATCTTCTCGCGGCGCAGTTCAACGCCCAGGGCCAGGCCCATGGCACCGCCAGGCAGCTGGCCGAATTCCGTGCTGGCCTTCGCATCCCACTGCAAGATGGAGGCGCGCCCGAGATTTTGCACGTCCTGGGCGATGGTGGGATCGGCGGCCAGCTGGGCCAGCGAGGTGCCCGTGTTCAGCTTGCGCAAGGTCGGCAGGTACAGGCGGTCGTAATACGTGTCGTCCTTTTCCGAGCGGTTCCACAGCAGACCCGTGTTCCACGTCCAGCGGCCGAACTCGCCGTCCGCCCCCACCAGCACGCGGGTGCTTTCGTTGATGACCTGGTTGCCGCCGCGCAGGTTGGCGAAGCGGTAACCGACCGAGGCCCGGGCGTTCGGGAACGGATTGTCCGGATGGCCGATTTCCAGGATGGCCTGGAACGGCTCGGCGACGCCCGTTTCCGTGAAGTTGTTGACGGAGGACTGGCCGATCGTGATCGGCGTGCTGGTGTACTGGCGCTCCGAGCGCGCGTAGGCGACCTCGGCGAATGCGCGGGCGTTGGCGCCCAGCTTCAGCACGCCACGGCTCATGAAGACGCCGTCCTTGCCCTCGCTCTGGGCTTCGAGGAAGCGGGTGGCGTCGAAATTGCAGAATGTGCGGCCGACCCAGACGCTGGTGGCGGGGAAGCCCATCTGCGTCGTGCCCACCAGCTGCTGCGAAGGGTCGCAGCCCAGGGTGGTGCGCAGCCGGTCCGGTGCGTTGGCGCGGTTGACGCCAAAGTTCTTCGAGCCCGGCGAGCTTTCGCGATAGAAGGTGGGATATTGGGAAACCTGGCTGCCGTAGGCCGTGGCAAAGCGGCCGTTCAACTGCTGGTACTGGGCGAACGCGATATCGGTGGCGTCGCGCAGTGCCGTGCGGTCGCGCTTGGACACGTCGGCCGTGAAGAAGACGTTGTAGCCGTCGTTGTCAAGGTCGCCCTTGCCCCAGGCGGCGGAGAAGCCGCGGCGGGCGAATTCCTTGTCGTCGTTGGCGCTGACGCGGGCGCCGAATTCCAGGCCCTGGTAATTGCTCTTCGTGATGAAGTTGATGACGCCGCCGATGGCGTCGGAGCCGTACACGGCCGAGGCGCCATCCTTCAGGATCTCGACCCGATCGAGTGCCGTGATGGGAATGCTGTTCAGGTCATACAGCGTGGAGTTGCCGTCGTTCGGGTCGGCATAGGCCGCTGGCGTCATGCGCCGGCCGTTCAGCAGGATCAAGGTCGAGGTGGACGACAGGCCGCGCAACGAGGCTGTCGCGACGCCGCGCGAGAAGCCGCCGTCGGTAGTGTCGTAGTTGCTGTCGCTGCCGATGGCCGGCACGAAACGCATGAGTTCCTGCACGGTCTGCGCCCCCGTGTCCTTGATGTCCTGGGCCGTCACGACCTGGACCGGCGACGTGCCTTCCTTGTCGACGCGCTTCAGGTTCGAACCCGTCACGTAGACGGTCTGGCTCGGCGTGGTGGGCGCCTGCTGGGCCATCAAGGCCGGCGCGGTCAGTGTCATCGCTACCGCAAGAACACTTTTCTTCAAAGTACACTGCATGCGTATCGCTCCCGATCTGTTGTGATTCTGTGGTCAATTTGTCGTTACATTTCGTAACGCCTGTTAATAATTTCTCACAACAAATGGTAGCGAATCAAAGGAGTTCTGCATTTTTGGCTAATTTAGTCGCGCATGTGTTGTATTTAACGTCACTAGCCTGTCATATATTCGGGTTCTTAATATCGATACAAAATTATCGTCAGCATCCCGTGGTTGCTGCTCCCTTCCTCACGGGCTTTGTGGCCGATCAAGCCTGCAGGCCTGGCATCGCCGCGCAGGCACGCTAAAACGGTAGAGGTACGCCGCCGATCCGGCCCGCACCAGTCACCCATCCAGGCAGTGCGGCGACGCGTGCCCTACCCCAGGAGCAATCATGAACCTGCGCTTACGACACCTCGCCGGCCTGATGACTGTCGTGCTCGCATTGCTGTGGCCAGGCCTGGTGCTGGCCGGGCTGCACGCCACGGCGACGATGTCGAACGTGGTGCTGACAGCCACCGATCTAACGCCTGGCGATGCAGGCGCGGCCGGCGTCGAAGTGCTGGGCGCCTCGACGCTGCTGACCGTACTCGTGGCCGCTGGTCAGGACCAGGATGCCGACAGCCTCGCGCTGAGCGACCTGGCACCGGGCAGCGTCGACGTGGCATTGGACGGCGCTTCGGCGGCGATGCAGACGCCCGGCGCGATGGGATCGTTGTCGGGCCAGGCCATGGCCTTGGGCGGTGTTCCCGGCCTCAGCTATGCACTGGGCCGCGGTTCGCAAAACCTGCACCTGCGGCTCCAGCCCTACTCGCTGCTGACGGTCACGGGCCATGCCTCGCTGGGCGCCCGGTTCGACGGGCCCGTACCCGGCATGCTGTCTTACCAGGGCCTGGGCTACTACAGCGTGGAGTTCTTCGACGGCGTGGAACAGGCTTACACGGACGGTTTCGTGCGGCTCGACTGGACCGATCCCGTCGACAGTGTCGGCCTGGAAGAAAATTTCACGCTGACCTACGCCAATCGCAGCGGGCAGGAACGGGAGCTGCTGATGCTGGTGGGAACGCTTGCCGAAGCCCAGGTACTGTCCGTACCGGAACCGTCGATGCCGGTGTTGCTGGTGGTCGGCTTGCTGGTGCTGGCGGGACTGCGACAGCGCCGCGCGAAGTAACCCCAGGCTGCATGTACGGCGCCCCGGCACGGCCATTGCGACCGGCGAAAAAAAACCGGCACCCTCGGGTACCGGTTTTTCCTGGGCAGGACGGCAATGCCGTCCGACGCGAATCGATTATTGCAGTTTGATTTCGACGTCCACGCCAGCTGGCAGGTCCAGCTTCATCAGCGCGTCAACGGTCTTGTCGGTAGGATCCACGATGTCCATCAGGCGCTGGTGCGTACGGATTTCGAACTGGTCGCGCGAGGTCTTGTTGACGTGCGGGGAACGCAGCACGTCGAAACGCTGGATACGGGTCGGCAGTGGAACCGGGCCCTTGACGACGGCGCCGGTGCGCTTGGCGGTCTCAACGATTTCCAGAGCGGACTGGTCGATCAGTTTGTAGTCGAATGCCTTCAGGCGGATGCGGATCTTTTGATTCGGGGTGGACATGCTAATTCCTTAAAAAGAACGAACCGGGCAGGGATGCGCCGGCAATGTAAGGGTTCTGCGGGTGTACAGCAGCAATCTACGTACAACGGTGTACCACAAGCGGGGACCGGCATCATATCACAACCGGTCCCGCCGTATTACAACGTGCCCCAAAAATCAGGGCACGCCAGGCAACAACTTAGCCCAGGATCTTGGCAACAACGCCGGCGCCGACGGTACGGCCGCCTTCGCGGATTGCGAAGCGCAGGCCTTCTTCCATGGCGATCGGGTTGATCAGCTTGACGGTGATCGACACGTTATCG
>Ga0209913_1000965_pt1 | contig 19226 bp, 17 predicted proteins | sample PersoiDNA2013203_FD_185805 | JGI IMG/M metagenome (GOLD analysis project Ga0209913, IMG submission 185805) | Permafrost soil microbial communities from the Arctic, to analyse light accelerated degradation of dissolved organic matter (DOM) -... | ecosystem: Environmental > Terrestrial > Soil >... | reverse complement strand
CAGAAGGGGGCGCCAGGCCCCCTTCTATTTCTTACGCTGCGGCGGGTGTCATTGCACTTCGCGCACCACGCGGTTGTTCAGGGGTTGGGTGGGGCGGGCGTTGTTGGGGAACAGTTTGGAGAACAGGCGCAGTTGCTCTGAGCTCAGGGTGACGGGGGTTTTCAGCACCAGCCACAGCACGCCTTCGGTGCAGGGGGGGGTGGTGAGGGAGCCCAGGAACTGGTAGTAGCGCAGGTCGGGCGGCAGCAGGTCGGCCACGTTGAGGGCGCCGGGGGGCATCTGCACGCGGTCCTGGTTGTCCAGGGGCATGTAGGTCCAGACCTTGTTGATGAAGGCGCTGGTCGGGCCCGGGTCCATCAGCACGGCCACCACGGCCAGCTGGTTCTGGTCGTTCTTGTGCACCAGGTGGGCCACCATGGAGTAGCCCTTGTAGTTGATGCGCTCTTCGGCCGGGTGGTGGAAGTGGAATTGCAGCAGCTTGTAGGTCGAGCCGCGCACGGTCAAGGTGTTGGGGCTGGCCGGGTCGAGGTCGACCTGGATGGTGTGGCCATTGTTCACCACCGAGGCCGTGCTGGGCATGTAGCGCAGCTGCAGCGGTTCGGCCGGCCCCACCAGGGTGTCGGCATCGGTGATGTGCACCGGCGACTGGCGCCGGCCCAGGCTGCAGGTGCTGAACTCGGGCTGCATCTTGCCCCAGGCGGCCGGGCCATTCTCACCTTCGTATTCCCAATGGGCGCTGCCATGCTGGCCGTGCACCTCGGCGGCAGCCCCCTCGGCCTTGCCATGCCCATCCTCGCCCCCGGCCATGGCTGCGGCCTTGGCCCGGATGTACTCGCGGCTGTTGCCCTCTTTGTCGGCAGCGGCAATTCTGCGCGCATCGATCGGGTTGGCCAGGGCCCCTGAAGGCTTGGTGGGCGTGGCCTTGGGCATGCGCACCTCGATCACGGTGGCGCCTTCGCCCTTGGCGCCACGGCCGGCCTGGTTGTTGCGTTCCACGCCCTCGCGGATCCGGGCGGCCACATCGGGGGGGCTGGCGGCCGGGCTGGCTTTTTCAGCCTTCTCTGTGGCTTTGGCGGGGGGCTTGCCATGGGCATCGCCATGGTCGTCCGCCCCGCGGGCGGTGCCCGCCATGCCCAGGCCCAGGGCGCAGGTCAGCACGAGCAGAGACAGGGTCAAGGGTCGATTCATGCCGGATCGGTCCGTCGGCAAGAGGGTTCTGGTGTGTTCTTGGTTCTTCGTCATCATCGGACCCGTGGTTTGTGACCGTTCTGATTTGAATGTCAGTAAAGGTTACTTGCTTTATCGGCATCCGACGCCCTCACTTGAGCCGGCCACGCTGTCTTTGCCGGGGCGGCGCTATATAGTCAGCACCCGGGTGAGCCGGCTTGACGCCTCACCCGGTTTTTTCTGAAGCCCTGACCTGTCCTGAGCCGCCGTGACCATCCAGACCGACGATTTCGCCCCTGTTCCCGCCCCCGACCGGCGCGTGGTGTCGGCGGCGCCGACCTCGCCCCATGAAGAGGCCATCGAGCGCGCCCTGCGCCCCAAGCTGCTCGATGAGTACGTGGGCCAGGCCAAGGTGCGCGAGCAGCTCGACATCTTCATCGGCGCCGCACGCAAGCGATCCGAAGCGCTGGACCATGTGCTGCTGTTCGGCCCGCCCGGGCTGGGCAAGACCACCTTGAGCCACATCATCGCGGCCGAACTGGGCGTCAACCTGCGCCAGACCAGTGGCCCGGTGCTCGAAAAGCCCAAGGACCTGGCTGCGCTGCTGACCAACCTCGAGAAGAACGATGTGCTGTTCATCGACGAGATCCACCGGCTCTCGCCCGTGGTGGAGGAAATCCTCTACCCCGCACTCGAGGACTACCAGATCGACATCATGATCGGCGAGGGGCCGGCGGCGCGCAGCATCAAGCTCGACCTGCAGCCCTTCACCCTGGTGGGGGCCACCACCCGGGCCGGCATGCTGACCAATCCGCTGCGCGACCGCTTCGGCATCGTGGCGCGGCTGGAGTTCTACACCGCCGAAGAGCTGACCCGCATCGTGCGCCGCAGCGCCGGTCTGCTCAACACCCCGATCGATGACGACGGCGCCTTCGAGATCGCCCGCCGCTCACGCGGCACCCCCCGCATCGCCAACCGGCTGCTGCGCCGCGTGCGCGACTACGCCGACGTCAAGGGCGATGGCCGCATCACCCGGGCCATCGCCGAACGTGCGCTGACCATGCTCGACGTCGACCCGCAAGGCTTTGATGTGATGGACCGCAAGCTGCTGGAGGCCGTGATCCACCGCTTTGACGGCGGCCCGGTCGGGCTGGACAACATCGCCGCCAGCATCGGCGAAGAGTCGGGCACCATCGAGGACGTGATCGAGCCCTACCTGATCCAGCAAGGCTACCTGCAGCGCACGCCGCGCGGGCGCATCGCCACCCTGGCCGCCTACCGCCACCTGGGGGTGACGCCCTCGAAGAACGCAAGCGATCTGTCGGGCGCTTGATCAGCCGGGCCCGACAGCGGCTCGGGCCGAGTTCCTCACCAGCAGCCACTGCGCCAGGTAATAACTGCCCAGCACCCACAGCGTGGCCTGGGGCAGGGGGTTGACGAAGCGGTTGAGTGCCAGCAGCGAGTCGCTCACCATGAAGCACAGGCTGCCAGCGGCCACGCCCCAGGCGGCGGGTGTGCTCAGCACCGTGGCGCGGCCCAGGGCCTGGGCGGCCATCAGCACGATCACGCCCACATAGGCCGGCACGGCCACGCGCAGCACCGGGTCCAGGTGGGGCCACAACACAGCCAACATCAGCGCCCCTGCGGTGGCGCAGCCCAGCAGGGCCGGGCGGCTGGGCAACCACGGGGCGTCCTGGCGCCAGCGCGCCAGGTAGGCCAGGTGGCCCAGCAGAAAGGCGGCCAGGCCGGGCAGGAACAGGCCGGGCAGCATCAACATCACGTCGCCCACCAGGCAGGCGCCCAGGGCCAGCAGCAGCCGCCCTTCGGGCTGGCCCGGCGGGGCGCGGCGCAGCACCCACACCCAGGCCAGGGCCATGGCCAGCGGTTTGAACAGGTGGTGCCAGCCCTGCAGGCCCTCGGCCCCCGTGAGGGTGGCAAGCGCCGCGGCTTCGAGCATGCCCACCTCCAACCAGGCCAGGCGCCTTTGCAGGGCCGCGCCCAGGCACCACCAGCCCAGCACCAGGGCCGCGGCCCAGGGCAGCAGCTGCGGCCATTCATGGCCCTCGGCCAGCCACAAAAAGCGGGCCGAGGCGCCCAGCAGGGCCAGAAACTGCACACCGCAGAACAGGGCCTGCGGGCCCGACAGCGGCGGATCGAAGCGGGGCACGGTGGCCGGATCGAAGGCGGGTTTCACGACGCCCAGACCGGGCGGCTGCCAGCCCGGTGGCTTGAACCACAGGCGCAGCCGGTCGCCCCAGCGCGGGGGGCGCGCGCTGGGGCTCACGCTGGTGCGCAGCAGGCCGGCATAGACCTCGGCATTGGCCCACAGCGGGTTGCAGCTGTTCAAGGGGCTGCGGGTGCCGTACACACAGGGCTCGGTCTCTTCGCGGAAGGTGCCGAACAGCCGGTCCCACAGGATCAGGATGCCGCCGTAGTTGCGGTCCAGGTAGGCGTCGTTGACGGCATGGTGCACCCGGTGGTTGGAGGGCGAGGCAAAGACCCGGTCGAACCAACCCAGGCGCGGCACATGCTCGGTGTGGATCCAGAACTGGTAGAGCAGGTCGATCAGCGCCACCACGGCAAACTGCTGGGGCGGCACGCCGGCCAACGCCATCGGAAGGTAGAACAGCCAGGCCAGCAGGGGGCCGCTGCTGGTCTGGCGCAGCGCGGTCGACAGGTTGTAGTGCTGGCTCTGGTGGTGCACCACATGCGCCGCCCAGAGCAGGGCCACCTCATGGCCCATGCGGTGCAGCCAGTAGTAGCAGAAGTCGTAGAACAGCAGGGCCAGCAGCCAGCCGGGCAGGCTGAGCCAGAAGTCATTGGCGCGCCACAGCGCTGCATGCCGCCACACCAGGGTATACAGCCCCAGCGTCAGGCCCACCATGAACACGGCGCTCAGCTGGCTGAGCACGCCCAGGGCCAGGCTGCTCAGGGTGTCGTGCAGGCGGTAGGTGTTGCGGCCGGTGTGCCGACCCCAGGCGTATTCCAGCGCCATCAGCGCGAAGAACACGGGGGTGGCCAGGACGATGATCTGGGTGGCGTTCATGCCCGCATTGTTGGGGCTGCCGCCCGTCGGGCGGCTCCGCATCAACCCGGGGGGGATGCCCCCCGCTTCAGGTCAGTGCGCCGCGCGCATCCACCGTGATGATGCGTTCGACCACGCCGTGCTCCAGCCCGCCGCGCACGCCGATCAGGTGGTCGTGCAGGTTGACGGTGGGGTCGCAATGGCCAGGGATCAGCCACAGCGTCTGGCCCACGGCCGGCAGCGGGGCGGCGGGGCGCACGGTGGTCAGCAGGCCGTGCTCGTCGCCGCCATTGCTGAACACCAGCGGCTCGGCCCCGGGGGGCGTGTGCACCCGGGGCATGCCGCTGTCGACGGCATGGCTTTTGTGGCCGGCGTCGCACACCGCATGGCTGTGGCGGGCGCTGATGACCTGGGTCTTGACGAACAGGGCGTGTTCGAACTGGGGTTGCGCCGGGTCGCGTTCGTTGAGGGCGTAGTCGGCGTCCATGAACAGGAACGAGCCGGCCTGCAGCTCGCCGTACACGCCGCTGGCGGCCTCCAGCACCAGGGTGCCGGTGCCGGCGCCGGTGATCAGGGGGATCTGGAAGCCGGCGTTCTGCAAGGCCTCGCAGCTTCGATTCACGGCTTGTACGGCATTGGCAATGGCGAGCCGGCGTTCGCTGGCGCTGCGCAGGTGCTGGGCGCCACCGTGGTAGGCGTGCAGGCCGCCGAACTGCAGGCGTGGCCGGCTCTTGATGTCGCGCACCAGCGCCACGGCGGCGTCGCCCGGCGCCACACCGCAGCGGCCCTGGCCCACGTCGATCTCGACCAGCACGCGCACGCGGGCGCTGCTGTACGCCAGAGCCTGGTCCAGGCGCTCGATGCCTAGGGCGCTGTCCACCGCCAGCGTCAGCCAGCCACCGCGCGTGGCCAGGGTTTGCGCCAGTGCGGCCACGCGGGCCAGTTTGGACGGTGCAATCACCTGGTTGCTGATGTAGATGTCGTTCACGCCGCCGGCGGCCAGGGCCTCGGCCTCGCTGGTCTTTTGCACACAGCAGCCGGTGGCGCCGGCGCTGACCAGCAGTCGGGCCAGTTCGGCACTCTTGTGCATCTTGGCGTGCGGGCGCCACTGGATCTGGTGCTTGGCGCTGAAATCGACCATGCGCTGGATGTTGCGGTCCATGGCGTCGAGGTCGACCACCAGGGCCGGGGTGTCTATCGCGTCGGTGCCTTGGCCGCGCAGGGCCAGCAGCGCCTCAGGTGGTGCTTTCATCCAGGGTCTCGTCTTGTAGGTGTTGGGTGTCGGACCAGCCCACCAGGGTGAAGCCCTGAGGGGTCCAGAGCAGTCGGTTGATGGCGGCATTGCCCAGGGCCCAGGTGCGCGGGGCCTGGAGCTCCTGGCCGGTGGCGGCGCGGTACAGCACGTCCATCACGCCGCCGTGGGCCACCAGCACGATCTGCTCGCCAGCGTGGCGCTCGGCCAGCTCGGCCGCCGTGCTGACCACGCGCTGGCGAAAGCTCAGCAGCGACTCGCCGCCCTCGGGGGCGAATTCGGGGTCACGGGTGCGCCATTTGTGGGCCTGCTCGGGCAGCTGGGATTCGATCTCGGCAAAGGTGCGGCCCTCGAAGCTGCCGAAGCCGCGTTCACGCAGACCGGTGTGCGGGGTGACGCTGAGGCCGGTGTGCTCGCTGATCTGGCCTGCCGTCTGCCAGGCCCGGGTCAGGTCGCTGGCATAGATGGCGTGCAGCGACTCCGAGGCCAGGGCGGCGCCCACGCGGCGCGCCTGCCACAGGCCCTGGTCGTTGAGGGGGATGTCGAGCTGGCCCTGGATGCGCGTGTCCACGTTCCAGGCGGTTTCGCCATGTCGGATGGCAATGATTCGGGTGACTTCCATGGCGGTCATTCTAGGCGTCGGCCAAGGCAAGGGGCACGACACCGGCCGCCGGTGCCGGGGCCTGCAGTCAGGGCGGCATCATCACGTCGATGTTGACGCGTCTGAGCCCGGTGGGCGGGGTCGGAAAGCCTTGCAGCGAGGCCTCGAACAGTGCGCCCAGGGTGACTTCTTCGCTGCGGGTGAGGCCGTCGCTGGCGGCATGGGTCTCGTACACCGGCTTGCCATCGGTGTGGCTGCGGATCAGCAGGGCCACCTCGCGCAGCACCCGCGGCGGCGCATAGGGCATGCCGCCCCAGATGCCGCGCGTGCCCGAGCCGTAGTACATGCCCCGCCCGGCCCACACCCGGCCCGACCAGCCATAGCCGGGCCAGCCGCCGAAGGGGTAGGGGGCGAAGGGGTCGGTGACGGTGGTGGTGCGCACGCCGACCTGCACGCTGAACTGGGCGTTGGCGTCGTCGCGCTGGAGGCCGACCTTTTCGAGGGCCTTCTGGGCCAGGGCCTCGATGCGGGCCTGGGTTTCAGGCGGGGTGGCCTGCTCCTGCGAGGGCAGGCGCTCGAAGCGGAAGCGGCTGCCCGGCGCCACCACCGGAGTGCTGGCATAGGTCTCGACATCGCTCTCGACCTCCCATCGCGTGCTGGCGCAGCCACTCAGCAGCAGGCCCAGCAGGCCCAGCCAGAGCAGCAGGGGCCATCGTGTCGTTGCGGGTTTGCTCATCATGCGGATCTCCTTACCCCGATGGGTGTGGGATGCGGAAACGTCAGAGCTGCACCACCTGCAGGCCGTTCAAGGCTGGGCTGCTGGCGGGAAACTCTTCATGGTCAAAGGCCTTGTCGCCTTCGTCGTCGGCGATGCCGGTGGGGCGGAGGTTCTTGAAGTCGTGCAGCTTGGCGTCCATCAGGTGCGAGGGCACCACGTTCTGCAGCGCTGTGAACATGTTCTCGATGCGGCCAGGGTGTTTTTTCTCCCAGTCGCGGATCATGTTGCCGACCTGCTTGCGCTGCAGGTTCTCCTGGCTGCCGCACAGCGTGCAGGGGATGATGGGGAACTGGCGGTGCTCGGCCCAGCGGATCAGGTCTTTCTCGGCTACGTTGGCCAGGGGGCGGATCACGGTGAACTCGCCGTTGTCGCTGACCAGCTTCGGGGGCATGCCCTTGAGCTTGCCGCCAAAGAACATGTTCAGGAAGAAGGTCTGCAGCATGTCGTCGCGGTGGTGGCCCAGGGCCAGCTTGTTGCACTTGAGCTCGCGCGCCACGCGGTACAGGATGCCGCGGCGCAGCCGGCTGCACAGGCTGCACATGGTCTTGCCCTCGGGCACCTTCTCCTTGACGATGGAGTAGGTGTCCTGCGTCTCGATGTGGAACGGGATGCCCAGGCCGGCCAGGTACTCGGGCAGGATGTGGTCGGGAAAGCCCGGCTGCTTCTGGTCGAGGTTGACGGCCACCAGCTCGAAGTGGATGGGCGCACGCGCCTTGAGCTTGAGCAGGATGTCGAGCATGCCGTAGCTGTCCTTGCCGCCCGACATGCACACCATGATGCGGTCGCCGGCTTCGATCATGTTGAAGTCGACAATGGCCTGGCCCACCTGGCGGCACAGGCGCTTTTCCAGCTTGTGGGTCTCGCGCTCGATCTTCAGTTCGCGCTTCTGGGCGTCCGCATCCTCGGTGGACGCGGTGGACGCGGTGGTTTCGGGGTCAATCCAAACGGCATTCATGGGGCTTATTGTCGCATTGGCGGATCTGTCCTTGTCCAGGCCCAGGCCTCTGGCCTGCTTGGGCAGGTGGGTTTCAGGCATCACGCCGATCAAGCCCCTTTCCGGGGCCCGCCCACCCAGGGCTCACCAATGCCCTGTCTCTACCCGGATCGCCACTTCGCAGTCTTCAAAGATCTCCAGCTTGGCGATCTTCACGCGCACGCCCAGCACGCCGGGCAGCTGCATCAGGCGGTGGGCCAGTTTGCCGATCAGGCTCTCCAGCAGGTTGACGTGTTCGGCCGTGCACTCGTTGATGATGATCTGGCGCACCTTGCGGTAGTCGAGCACGTGGTGGATGTCGTCGTCGGTGGGCAGCAGGGGCTGGGTGCCGAGGTTGAGTTCGGCATCGACCTGGATCGGCTGGGGGCTGGTCTTTTCGTGCTCCAGGATGCCCAGGTTGGCATCGAAGCGCAGGCCGCTCAGGGTCAGGATCTGGGTGCCTTTGGTGTTGTAGCTCATGGTGAAATGGCGATGTAAGGGCTCATTCACATGAGCGAAAAGTCGCGCTCGAAGCGCATCAGGTGCTGGCCGCCGTCCACCAGCAGCGTGGTGCCGGTGATGGAGGCGTTTTCCAGCGCGAATCGTACCGTGGCGGCCACGTCGGCACTGGAGGACGATCGCCCCAGCGGCGACAGCCTGTGCAGCTGCTGAAACTTTTCGTCGCTCAGCATGTGGCTGGTCAGCGTCAGGCCGGGGGCCACGCCCACCAGGCGCAGGCGCGGGGCCAGCGCGTGGGCCAGCATGGTGTTGGCGGCCTCCAGGGCGGCTTTGGACAGGGTGTAGCTGAGGAAGTCGGGGTTCTGGTTCCAGAGCTTCTGGTCCAGCAGGTTGACCACCGCCCCTTGGGCCTGGCGGGTCTGCAGATGTTGATGCAGGGCCTGGGCCAGCAGGATGGGGGCGCCGGCATTGCTGCGCAAGTGCTGCTCCAGGGCGGCAAAGCTGAAGGTGCCCACGTCGTCGTGCTCGAACAGCGAAGCGCTGTTGACCACCGCGTCCAGCCGCCCCAGGGCCGCCACCACGCGCGGCACCAGGTCGCGCACGGCAGCCTCGTCCTGCAGGTCGGCGGCAAAGGCGGCGGCCCCGGGGGTGAGGGCGGCGCAGTCCTGGGCGGTGGCCTCGGCATCGTTGCGCGAGTGGCGGTAATGCACGGCCACGCGCCAGCCATGGCGGGCCAGGTCCAGCGCCATCTCACGGCCCAGGCGCCGGGCGGCGCCCGTGATCAGCACGGTGCGCGGGAGTTCGACGGATTCAACACTTGCTTCGGTCATGGGGGCGATTGTCCACGCCGCCACCGTGCCATGCCCAAATCAGGGGCATTGGGGGCGAAGCGAGCGGGGGCCCTGAGCATGGACAATAAGCGGGTGAGCACGAACCCCATGTCCCCCCCTGATTCCACCCCCGAGGCCGATTTGCCGACCGACAACCCCTTGCTGAGCCGCCTGCAGCGCGACATCGAGGCGGCCGGCGGCTGGCTGGGCTTTGACGCCTTCATGGCCGCCGCCCTCTACACCCCTGGCCTGGGCTACTACGCCAACGACAGCCGCAAGTTCGGCACCCTGCCGGGCTCGGGCAGCGACTTTGTCACCGCGCCCGAGATGTCGCCGCTGTTCGGCCGGGCCCTGGCCGCCCAGCTGGCGCAGGCGCTGGAGGCCACCGGCACCGATGAGTTGTGGGAGTTCGGCGCCGGCTCGGGCGCACTGGCACTGCAGCTGTTGACGGCGCTCGGTGAGCGGGTGCGCCGCTACACCATCGTCGACCTGTCGGGCAGCCTGCGCGAGCGGCAGCGGCAGACCCTGGCCGCCTTTGGCGACCGGGTGCAATGGGCCACGGCATTGCCCGAGCGTTTCAGCGGCGTGGTGGTGGGCAACGAGGTGCTGGACGCCATGCCCGTGCAACTGCTGGCCCGCGTGGGCGGGGCCTGGCACGAGCGCGGCGTGGCGGTGCAGCAAGGCCAACTGGTGTGGGCCGACCGCCCCACCGAGCTGCGCCCGCCGCTGGACATCGAGGGCCCGCACGACTACCTGACCGAGATCCACCCCCAGGGCGAGGCCTTTGTGCGCACCCTGTCGGACCACCTGGAGCGCGGCGCGATCTTTCTGATCGACTACGGCTTTGGCGAGAGCGAGTACTACCACCCGCAGCGCCACATGGGCACGGTGATGTGCCACCGCGGCCACCGCGCCGACAGCGACCCGCTGGCCGACCCGGGCCTGAAAGACATCACCGCGCACGTCAACTTCACGGGCATCGCCCTGGCGGCGCAAGAGTCGGGGCTGGATGTGCTGGGCTACACCACCCAGGCCCACTTCCTGATCAACTGTGGCCTGCTGGAGCTGATGCCGGCTGACGACCTGGGCCTGCGCAGCATGACGCTCAAACTCATCACCGAGCATGAGATGGGCGAGTTCTTCAAGGTCATCGCCCTGGGCCGTGGGGCCGACTGGCAGCCGCTGGGCTTTGCCCGCGGCGACCGCACGCACCGGCTCTGAGTTTCTTAAGCTTTCGCCAAGCTTGTCTGTGTCACCCTCGCCGCCATGCACCTGTTGCTGATCGAAGATGACCTGGACCTGGGGCGCGCCCTGCAGGCGGCACTCAAGCTGGAAGGGTTCAGCTGCGAGTGGTTGCGCCGCGTGGCCGACGCCCCTGCGGTGGTTGACCATGCCTGGGTCGACTGCGTGCTGCTCGACTTCAGCCTGCCCGACGGCGACGGCCTGCAACTGCTGGCGCAGTGGCGGCGCCAGGCCAGTGCGGTGCCGGTGATCGTGATCACGGCACGCTCGGCCCTGCAAGACCGGCTGGAAGGCCTGGACGGCGGCGCCGACGACTTTCTGGTCAAGCCCTTTGCCCCGGCCGAGCTGATCTCGCGCATCCGCGCCGTGCTGCGCCGCTACGCCCGCCAGGCCAGCGAGGTCTGGACCGTGGGTCCGCTCACCCTGGAGCCGCGGGCCCATGTGGCCCGCCTGGAGGGCCAGCCGCTGGAGCTGACCCCGCGCGAGTTCAAGCTGCTGCTCGAGCTGGCCCGCGAACCCGGCGCGGTGGTGCCCAAGGGCTTTCTGGCCCAACGCCTGGAGCCGCTGGGCGAAGCCATCGACTTCAACGCGCTGGAGGTGCACGTGTTCAACCTGCGCCGCAAGCTGGGGCCCGAACGCATCCACACCGTGCGCGGCGTGGGTTACCTGCTGAAGGCCTGAACCTGTGAGCACGCGCCGACCTGCCCAGCCCGTCTCCTTGATGCGCCGCCTGATGCTGGCCCTGGGCCTGGCCTTTGTGCTGGTGCAGCTGGTGCTCACGGGTTACAACTACGCCCGCTTCAAGCATTCGGTCAGCGACCATGCGGCCTTGCTCAAGCTCGCGCAGGTGATGGTGCAGGGCCTGCGCATCATCGAGCAGCCGGCCGACGCCGCCACCGTGGCGGCCACGGCCGACATCATGCTGAATGCCTCGCGCGCCGACCCGGCCAACAACCAGGGCCATGCGCTGGCGCCCCTGTGGCTGGAGCTGCGCGCCCGCCCGGGCGGGCAGCGCCTTTACGCCAGCACGGCCCTCGGCGATCAGGCCCTGTTGGGCCAGGCCGGCCGGGTGCAGGAGCAGCTCTTGCAGGGCCGCCTGTACTGGGTGGCGCAGGTGGACGACGCGCGCTGGTCGCTGCGCCTGGCCACCGTGGGCGTGGCCGACAGCACCGCCCTGGCCTGGATTGCCAGCGACCTGCTGCCCAACCTGCTGATCGCCTTTCCGTTTGCCCTGCTGCCCGTGGTGCTGGTGGTGTGGCGCGGCCTGCGGCCCCTGAGCCAGCTCAGTGCCCAATTGCAGCAGGCCCGGGGAGACGACCTGTCGCCCCTGGTGGTGGACGAACGCTACACCGAGATCCGCACCGTCGGGGTGGCGTTCAATGCGGTGCTGGGCCGCCTGCGTGAGCGCCTGGCCCTGGAGCGTGCCCGCCTGCAGGACACGGCCCATGAATTGCGCACCCCGATGGCGGTGATGGCTGCCCAGGCCCATTGGCTGCTGCAGGCCGACAGCGAGGCCGACCGCCAGGCGGCACATGCGGGTTTGCAGCAGGCCATCGAGCGTGCCTCGCACCTGACCCAGCAGCTGCTGGTGCTCGCGGCCCTGGATGAGGCCCAGCCGGTGCCCGATGCGGCGCGGGTCGATGTGGCCGAGCTGTGCCGGCAGAGCCTGGCCGCCTTCAGCCCACGTGCCCTGGCCGCCGGCGTGGAGCTGGACCTGGACAGCCCCGACAGCCTGGCCTGGCCGCTGCCTGCCAGCGCCTGGCAATCGATGCTCGACAACCTGCTCGACAACGCCTTGCGCTATGGCGCCCGCCGTGGCGGGCGGGTGCAGGTCACACTGGCCCTGCACGCGGACGGGGCGCTTGGCCTGGCGGTGCGCGACGACGGACCGGGCATCGCGCAGGCGGAGCAGGCCCAGATTTTCGAGCGCTTTGTGCGTGGCCGGGGCCAGCAGGCCGGGGGCGCGGGGGGGGCTGGCCTGGGTCTGGCCATCGTGCGTCAGGCGGCGCGCTCGCTGGGCGGCGATGCCTGTCTGGGGCCTGGCCTGGCGGGGGCGGGCGTCGGCTTTGAGGTTCGCTTGCCGGCGTTGCAACGGCCAGTCTGATCTTCAGCTGTGCCCAAGGTGGCGCTGGGCAGAATCGATTCAGACCGGTGGTTCTGGAGAAGCTCAACCCTTCGTTGACCGCCGCACGACACGCTGAACAAGGAGCCGACATGAACTTTCCTGGCATCGATGCCGACAGCAGCCGCCTGCTGCTGCAGGTGTGGACGGGCAGCTACCTGGTGGAGGCCGGGCGCTATCTGGTCGTGGCCCTGCTGCTGTGGGGCGGGGTGCACGGCCTGCTGCGCCGGCGCCTGGCGCACCGCGTCATTTCAGGCTGGCCGCGCAGCGCCGACCTGAAGCGCGAGATCGTCTATTCACTGCTGTCGATGGCGGTGTTCGCTGGCATCAGCCTGGGCGTGGTGGCCCTGATCTGGAGCGGTCATTTCGTGGTCTACCGGCAACCCGGGCGCCATGGCTGGGTCTGGTTCTGGCTGAGCCTGCCGCTGATGCTGGTGTTCCACGACGCCTACTTCTACTGGACGCACCGGCTGCTGCACTCGCGCTGGCTGTTCCGCCGTTTTCATGGGGTGCACCACCGCTCGCGCAACCCCTCGCCCTGGGCGGCCTATGCCTTCCACCCGGTCGAGGCCTTGATCAATGGCTTGATCACCCCCTTGATCCTGTGGGCCGTGCCGGTGCATGGCGGGGTGCTGCTGGTGTTTTCGCTGCACCAGATCATCCGCAACGCCCACGGCCACCTCTCCATCGAGACCCTGCCCAGCGGCTTTGCCCGCCACTGGCTGGGCCGGCACTTCACCACCACCACCCACCACCACATGCACCACGAGAACGGCCGGGGCAACTACGGCCTGTGGTTCACCTGGTGGGACCGCTGGTGCGGCACCGAGCAGCCTCACTATCTGGCGCGTTTTGACGCCGCCACCCCAGCGCGGCCGGTGCAGGCCCTACACTCGGCGGCATGATCCGCTGGTTCATCGTCGTCTTTCTGGTGCTGGTGCTCATCAGCGGCATCACGCCCTGGTTGCAGCGCCTGGGTTTCGGCCGCCTGCCGGGCGACTTCCGCTTTCGCCTGTTCGGCCGCGAATGGTCGATTCCGCTGGCGTCGACCGTGGTGCTGAGCCTGGCGCTCAGCGTCGCCGCACGCTGGCTTTGAACAGGTAAATTCCGCGTAAAAGAGCCCTTGCCTGCACATGGGCTGGGAGCTCTTCCGTAACATGCGCTGGGCCTTGCTGCTGCTGCGGGGTTCCTCTGACTTGTGTTTGTAAGAAATCGCTTACCATAATTGCCAAGTCAAAGCTTGGTATCTAGGGCGTTTTCGGGTGTTGGCATGAGTTCCCCTGTCCTGTCTCCTCTTCAATGTGCGGTCCAACTGCGCGCCAGCGTGCTGCAGTTGGCACGCCGTCTGCGCCCCGGGCTGGAGGCCGAAGGCATGGGCACGCTCAAGCTCAGTGTGCTCAGCCGCCTGGGTCGCCAGGGCGCCATGAGCCCGACCGAGCTGGCCCGGGGTGAAGGCGTGCGACTGCAGTCGCTGACCCGCCTGATCGCCGAGCTGGAGGCCGAGGGCTGGGTGCGCCGCTCCGACGACCCGGCCGATGGGCGCCGTTCGCTGCTGGCCCTCACCCCCGCCGGTGTGGCGGGCCTGCGGGCCGCGGTGGAGGCGGCCGAGCAGGCCATGGCCGCCCACCTGGAGGCGCTGCCTGCCGACGAGCTGGCCCTGCTGCAGCGTGCCTGCGGCCTGCTGGACCAACTGGAACATGCGCTCAGTGCCACCGGAGGCTTTCGTGCCCAACTCAGCGAATGAGCGCCTGCGCCATCCCTGCTTGCCTTTGTCAGTGCCCCCTTCGGGTGGCATTTCTGTCGTCCCTGTTTGCACCGGGCCTGCCCCGAACCTTGGCTGATCTTTCATGACCGACCCCAACGCCCACTCCGAACCCAGTGCCCTGTCCCCCGTGTCTGCGGCCCCTTTGCCGACCCCGGCCGCCGGCGTGTCACCACCGCGGCGCCGGTCCCGCGCGGGGCTGGTCGGCTTGCTGATCCTGTTGCTGGGCCTGGGCGCTGGCGGCGCCTGGTACTGGAAGAAGCAGGGCGCCACCGCTCCCGAGGGCGCGGCCGAGGGGGGCGCACCCGGCGCACCCGGGGGGCCTGGCGCCGGTGCGCGCCGCTTCGGCGCCGGCAACCGCCCTCAGCCGGTGTCCGCCCGGGCGGCCAAGCGCCAGGACCTGCGGGTGTCGGTGAACGCCATCGGCACCATCACGGCGCTCAACACCGCCACGGTGCGGGCGCGCGTCGACGGCGAGCTGCGCCGTATCCTGTTCCGCGAGGGGCAGCAGGTGAAGGCCGGCGACTTGCTGGCCGAGATCGACCCCCGTGCCTATGAAGTGACGCTGGCCCAGATGCAGGGCCAGCTGCAGCGCGATGCCGCACAGTTGAAGAATGCCGAACTCGATCTGGCACGCTACCGCGACCTGCTGGCCAAGGATTCGATCGCCAAGCAGCAGGTGGACACGCAGGACGCCCTGGTGGGCCAGCTCAAGGGCACGGTGCTGTCGGACCAGGCCCAGGTCGACAACGCCCGGCTGCAGCTGTCGTACACCCGGGTGACGGCCCCCATCAGCGGCCGCCTGGGCCTGCGCCAGGTCGACCTGGGCAACATCGTGCACGCCAGTGACACCACCGGCCTGGTCACCATCACCCAGACCCAGCCGATCGCCGTGGTGTTTGCCGTGCCCGAGGCCTACCTGCCGCAGATCAACCAGCGCCTGCAGGCCAAGGGCGGCGTGCTGGGCGTGGAGGCCTGGGACCGCGAGCAACGCCGTCGGCTGGCCCAGGGTCGGGTGCTGACCACCGACAACGCCATCGACACCACCACCGGCACCATCAAGCTCAAGGCCGAGTTCCCCAATGCCGACGGCACGCTGTTCCCGAACCAGTTCGCCAACATCCGGCTGCAACTCGACACCCTGCCCAATGCCCTGGTGGCGCCCAACAACGCGATCCAGCGCGGCAGCATGGGCACCTTTGTGTACCTGGTGAAGGACGATGGCACCGTCACCCTGCGCAAGGTCACCACCGGCGCGGTCGATGGCGATTGGGTGGCCATCGAGGGCGAGATCGAACCGGGCGACCGTCTGGTCACCGACGGTGCTGACCGCCTGCGCGAAGGCGCCAAGGTCGAGGTCATCGAAGCCAAGCGCGGCAACCGTCCTGGTGCTGGTGGAGGGGCCGCTTCGGGCGCACCCTCGGCCTCAACCGCCGCGAGCCCGGAGCCCGCTGCCGGAAAATCCACGCCGGCCCCCGCCAAGGCCGCGGGCGCTCCCGCCACGGGCGAGGCAACCGCCCCAGCCACCGCCTCGGCACCCACGCCATCCGCAGGGGCCAGCAACGCCGAGGGCGAAGCCCGCCCGCGCTGGATGGACGCCTTGCCGCCCGAGCTGGTCGAAAAGCTCAAGGCCATGCCGCCCGAAGAGCGCCGCGCCACCCTGCAAAAGCTGCGTGAGCGCCGCCAGCAGCGCGAAAGCGGGGGCTGAGCCATGAACCGCCTCGTCCCGTCTGAGCCGGCTCTGCGGTGGAGCGCCGCCGCATGAACCTGTCGCGCCTCTTCATCTTGCGGCCGGTGGCCACCTCTTTGCTGATGGTGGCCTTGTTGCTGGTGGGCCTGCTGGCCTACCGACTGCTGCCGCTGTCGGCCCTGCCTGAGGTCGACTACCCCACCATCCAGGTCACAACCTTGTACCCGGGCGCCAGCCCCGATGTGGTCACCTCGTCCATCACCGCGCCACTGGAGCGCCAGTTCGGCCAGATGCCGGGGCTGTCGCAGATGTCGTCCACCAGCTCGGGCGGTGCCTCGGTGATCACCCTGCGCTTCACGCTCGATGTCACGCTGGACGTGGCCGAGCAGCAGGTGCAGGCGGCCATCAATGCCGGCAGCAACCTGCTGCCCAGCGACCTGCCCATGCCGCCCACCTACAGCAAGGTGAACCCGGCCGATGCCCCCATCCTGACCCTGGCCATCACCTCGCCCACGCTGCCGGTGATCCGGGTGCACGACCTGGTCGAGTCGCGCGTGGCGCAGAAGATCTCGCAGGTGGCCGGTGTGGGCATGGTGGGCATCGCGGGCGGGCGCCGCCCGGCCGTGCGCATCCAGGCCGACCCGGCGGTGCTGGCCGCGGCCGGCCTCACGCTGGAGGACGTGCGCACCGCCATCACTGCCGCCAACGTGAACCAGGCCAAGGGCAGCTTTGATGGCTACTCGCGCGCCTCCACGGTGGACGCCAACGACCAGCTCAAGTCGGCGCGTGAATACGCCCAACTGATCCTGGCCTACAAAAACGGCAACCCGATCCGGCTCAAGGACATCGCCGCCGTGGTGGACGATGCCGAGAACCTGCGCCTGGCCGCCTGGGCCGATCTGCAGCCCGGCGTGATCCTCAACGTGCAGCGCCAGCCCGGCGCCAACGTGATCGAGACGGTGGACCGCATCAAGGCCCTGCTGCCGCAGCTCAAGGCCACGCTGCCCGCCTCGGTCGAGGTGCAGGTGCTGACCGACCGCACCACCACCATCCGCGCCTCGGTGGAGGACGTGCAGTTCGAGCTGGCTCTGGCCGTGGCCCTGGTGGTGATGGTGATCTTCGTGTTCCTGCGCAGCGTCTCGGCCACCCTGATCCCGGCGGTGGCGGTGCCGCTGTCGCTGGTGGGCACCTTCGGGGTGATGTACCTGGCCGGCTTCTCGATCAACAACCTCACGCTGATGGCGCTCACGATTGCCACCGGCTTTGTGGTGGACGACGCCATCGTGATGATCGAGAACATCGCGCGCTACGTGGAAGAGGGCGACAGCCCGCTGGAGGCCGCGCTCAAGGGCAGCAAGCAGATCGGCTTCACCATCATCTCGCTGACCATCTCGCTGATCGCGGTGCTGATCCCGTTGCTGTTCATGGCCGATGTGGTGGGGCGTCTGTTCCATGAGTTTGCCATCACGCTGGCGGTGTCCATCCTGATCTCGGCCGTGGTCTCGCTCACGCTCACGCCCATGCTGTGCGCCCGCGTGCTGCGCCACACCCCCGAGGAAAGCCATGGCCGCCTCTACCAGGCCACGGGCCGTTTCTTCGACCGCATGATCGCCGGCTACGGCCGCATGCTGGGCTGGGTGCTGGACCGCCAGGCCCTGACCTTGCTGGTCTTTGCTGCCACGCTGGGGTTGACCGCGCTGCTCTACCTGTGGGTACCCAAGGGCTTTTTCCCGGTGCAGGACACCGGGGTCATCCAGGGCATCACCGAGGCGTCGCAGGACACCTCATTTGCGGCCATGGCCGAGCGCCAGCAGGCATTGGCCGAGCAGGTGCTGAAAGACCCGGCGGTGGCCAGCCTGTCGTCCTTCATCGGGGTGGACGGGGCCAATGCCACGCTGAACGCAGGCCGCATGCTGATCAACCTGAAGCCGCGCGAAGAGCGCGACGTGACGGCCAGCGAAGTGATCCGGCGCCTGACGGCGAATCTGAAAGCCGTGCCCGGCATCGCGCTGTACATGCAGCCGGTGCAAGACCTGACCATCGAAGACAGGGTGGCGCGCACGCAATACCAGTTCATGCTGTCCTCGCCCAACATCGACGAGCTCACCCGTGTGGCGCGCGATCTGGTCGAGCGCCTGAAGAAACGCCCCGAGCTCGCCGACGTGGCCACCGACCTGCAGGACCAGGGCCTGCAGGCCTGGGTCGACATCGACCGCGATGCGGCCGGCCGCCTGGGGGTGACGGTGGCCAACATCGATGCCGTGCTGTACGACGCCTATGGCCAGCGCCTGATTTCGACCATCTTCACCCAGACCACGCAGTACCGCGTGGTGCTGGAGGTCAAGCCGGCCGACAAGCTGGGCCCGCAGGCGCTGTCGCGCCTGTACGTGCCCACCAGTGCCGGCGGGGTGGTGCCGCTGAGCACGGTGGCCCGCGTGAGCGAGCGCCCGGTGTCGCTGGCGGTCAACCACGCGGGGCAGATCCCGTCGGTGACGATCTCGTTCAATGCCGGGCCCGGGGCCTCTCTGGGCGAAGCCGTGGAGGCGATCAAGGCCGAGCAGGCGGCCATGGACTTGCCGGCCAGCGTGGAAAGCGGCTTCCAGGGCGCGGCCCTGGCCTTCCAGGCCTCGCTGACCAACACCTTGCTGCTGATCCTGGCGGCGGTGGTGACGATGTACATCGTGCTGGGCGTGCTGTATGAGAGCTACATCCACCCGGTGACCATCCTCTCGACCCTGCCCTCGGCCGGCGTGGGCGCGTTGCTGGCCTTGCTGGCGGCCCGGTTGGACCTGGGCATCATTGCCATCATCGGCATCGTGCTCTTGATCGGCATCGTGAAGAAGAACGCCATCATGATGATCGACTTCGCCCTGGAGGCCGAACGCGAGCAGGGCCTGGTGCCGCGCGACGCCATCTACCAGGCGTGCCTGCTGCGCTTCCGGCCGATCCTGATGACCACCCTGGCTGCTTTATTGGGCGCCTTGCCGCTGATGCTGGGCACGGGGACGGGCAGTGAGCTGCGGCATCCGTTGGGGGTCACCATGGTGGGAGGGTTGATCGTCAGTCAGATGCTGACCTTGTTCACCACGCCGGTGATCTATTTGGCGTTCGCTGGGGTGGCTCGGCGATGGCGGGAGAGGCGGGTATGAACGCTGTTCGTGATCGCCGTGGGGCTTTCTTGGCTGCTTGCCTTGTTTCAGGGCGGAGGCCGGGATTGCGCCCCGGCGGGCGCCTCACTTTCTTTGTCTCGCCAAAGAAAGTAAGCAAAGAAAGGCGACCCGACGTGCACGCCCTGCTGCGCAGGGTCCGCTGCGCTGCTCAACTT
>Ga0209913_1000963_pt1 | contig 19270 bp, 16 predicted proteins | sample PersoiDNA2013203_FD_185805 | JGI IMG/M metagenome (GOLD analysis project Ga0209913, IMG submission 185805) | Permafrost soil microbial communities from the Arctic, to analyse light accelerated degradation of dissolved organic matter (DOM) -... | ecosystem: Environmental > Terrestrial > Soil >... | reverse complement strand
TTCAGCAACGCACCACGCGCGTTCTCCGTCAGTGGCACGTTATCGGCCGACTTGCCTGATGTTGCAATATCGGTGGTGTTCAGAAAATTCATGGGTACTTCCATGTCGATTTTCAACGCCGTCTGATTCAGGTCGATCTTGCGGGTGACGCCGGAGATCGGCACCAGCTCATCCTCTTTTCCCGGCACCTTGATGCCCAGGCTGCGCAGTTCACCTGCGGTAGCGAACAAGCCATCCTGCCGCTTGGTGAATTGTCCGACCAGTTCGGTCGTCCTGCCGTTGATGGATACTTCCAGCAACAAAGTTTCAGCGGAATCCTGATCCGCGCCATACGCATAAGCACTGGCGGTAAAGACTAGCAATCCGATCCATGTTGAGGGTCTTCTCAAGGCGTCACGGTGAGCTCTGTATCAATCGGGCCGGAGTCCGAATTCGCTGTCATCTTCACCAGCGAACCGGCGGGCAGCGGCGATTCCACATCAAACACATATTGTCTGGTCATACCCGCAAGCGTATAAGGATTGGCGCCTGCGGGTGGTGTGATTTTCTTGCCGTTGGGCAGCGTCAGCGCCAGGTTGAGCAGACGTCCGCGCCGGTTACCGGTATTGGTAATGATGAGCTTGGGTGTCTTGCCGGCGCTGATGGCCCAGCCCATCTTCAGATTTGCCGCCGCATTGGGGGCAATGAAAATCGGCATGGAAATACGGAATTTGAAATTGATCGCCGGCCCGGCGGCGGCAGTCGGAATTTCATCGACCAGCAGCCGATAGGCGATCTCGTTGCTTTCAGCAGGGCGCTTGGAAACAATGCGGATGGTCTGCGATGCACCAGGAGCCACAGTAAATACGGGGGGGCTGATGATCAGGCTTTGCGTCGGTTCGAGACTGTCCTGGCTATCTTTTTGCGTCCAGTCATAGGCGCGGATTTGCAGCGACACATCGTGTGTATCGTTGTTGACGATCTTCACGACGCCAGCCGTTCGGGCCGATGACAATTCCAATACTACCGGGGATATTTCGAAGTTTGAGGCAACAGCGGCTTGGAAGATTAGCCCGTAAGCTAAGCAGAGAAGGACAGAGAGACGTGCAAGGTAGTAAAAAATAATTTTCCCCCGTAACGACGAAAGAACGCTAATTCAACTACAACAATGAAGGGGCAATGCATGACTGCCGGAGTGGATTGCCAATGTTTGCTAATGTGACTGTTAATTAAGCTGAAATGTTACTTTCAGTAATTAGCGTATCAGAAATGCATTAGAAATAGAACGTATTAATACGAGAGTGTGATCCCTACAACATCATTGTAGCTACCCGCTTTAACATTTTGGCCACTTGGGATATACCCATAAACAGGCAGATTTTGTTGGGAGCCGTTGCCGATGTTGGTCACTGTGTCTGAACCGGAGGCGTTGCCCCAGTTCTTGCTGCGAGCTGGATCCTGATAAAGGGCATAGCTCAGTGTTGCGTTGGAATCGCCGACCAGTTTGCGATCGGTTGCAGTGGCACCTGGAGCCGCGCCGGCGTCGAAGCTGACGGTATAGCTGGTGCCGCTGGAGCAAACTACGCCGACTTGCGCCGACTGTTGTACTGCAGATGAGTTATAGACGCCAAATGGCAAGGCGGCGCTTTGCACGCTGCATGTCGAAGCGACGATAGCGGACACCGCCAGGTTTCCTGTTGACGTAGCAGCCTCACCCAGGCTGCTGACGCACAGTATTCCCGCCCCCAGTACAAACGCAAATTTTTGCCGTGTTTTCATTTGAATAAAATGCCGTTTGGTAACGCCGTATATTTGAGGCTATTATAAAATAAATTCTAGGGAAAACCCTGACTTGACATCGGGATTAGGGCTTTTGAAGGGGGAAATGTCCGAAGAAGGCCACATTTAGTGTTTATATGCAAACATTTAATGTCATCAAGGAAATTTTCTTTCGTTCGAAAATGCCAAAAAAACAAATAGATTCGGTGTTTTTCTCGACGGGTATGAAGGAGTGATACCAAGTCGAATGGTGATTGCTGGTCTGATGCATAGCAATATCAAATCCAGAGGCAGCAAGAACCAGAAATTTCATGCACTCCCACGAACAGTACCGATGTGAGTTGGCAAGGCAGACAGCACTTCAATTCGGAAAAGAATAAAAAGACGAAGATCGCAATACAGAGCGAAGCCGGTAAGTACAACTAATGCAACGACCATAACGAGTAAAAGCTAGTTTTTGCAAATCGATTTTTAGCGGATCGCAATATCAGCGTAGTGCAGTGCCAGGTGCTGTGTAGTACCGGCACTGCGTCCCCGACAAACTGTTTAAGCCTCATCGAAATCCATCGTTACGATGCCGATATTAAACAAGAGAAAATCCTCCATCGCGAATACCGGCGTCTTTTTCTTTTTCGCCATGCTGTTATCGGTTGGCGTCACGGTCGTCTCTTATCGCAGCGTACGTATTTTTGAAGAAAGGGCGGTGTCGGTTCAACGTACGCATACAGTGTTGCAGCGTCTTGAAGAGACGCATTCGACCCTCCGCGATTTGGTCGCCAGTGCGCGTGGCTATGCGCTCTTTGGTCAGCAAGATGATCTTCTCAGTTTTGAAGCGGATAGTGCGGCCTTACTCGACATGCTTGGCGGCTTGCGCACTCTGGAACTGGGTGATCAGACGCAAATGGAGAGACTGGCGCAACTGAGCGAGAACATCAACAAACGCGTCGAACTGGCTCGCACCTTGGTGGGAGCCAACAAGGATGTCCGGCTCGATAGTCTTTACTCATATGGCCGTGTTCTGAACGAAGACATTCGCAAGCAGTTCATGCAACTCAAGGACGCGGAAAATGCCTTGCTGGCAAAGCGCTCGATCGAGACGAAAAAGAGCGTCGACTGGAGCATTGTCGCGATTGTGGGCGGCAGTGTCGTCAGTCTGGTGCTCTTGCTGATCGTGTATTTGCGTCTCAAGAGCGAGATGCAACGTCGTCGGGCTGCGCAGACGAAGGAACGTATCTACGCAGCGGAACTCGCTGATCTGTACAACCACGCGCCCTGTGGCTATCACTCCATTGATGAAGAGAGCGGCTTGATCGTACAGATGAACGATACCGAACTTGGATGGCTTGGCTACACCCGCGAGCAAGTGATCGGCAAGCTCAAACAAGCCGATTTGCTGACGGTGGAAAGTGCCGAGCGCTATCGGCAGGAGGTCTGGCCGCGTTTTTTGCGCGACAAATCGGTTAGCAATATTGACCTCGATTACCGGCGCGCCGACGGTACGCATTTCTCTGCGTTGATGAGTGCCAGCACGGCGCAGCATCCGGAAACAGGGCATAGGCTCAGTCGCAGTGTGATTTACGACATATCGGCACGCAAGCAGAACGAGCGAGAGATTGAGGAACTCAACGCCGATCTTAAACGGCAAGCTTTGCATTTGAGCAATATCAACAAAGAGCTGGAGAGCTTCTCCTATTCAGTCTCGCATGATCTGCGCGCTCCGCTGCGGGCTATTTCCGGCTACGCCATGATGCTCGAAGAAGACTATGTCGAAGCCTTGGACGACAAGGGCAGGGAGCTGCTGCAAGTCATCGGCAAGAACGTCAAGAAAATGGATGGACTGATCAACGACTTGTTGCGATTGTCGAGGTCAGGTACCGGCGAGCTGACCTTGGGAAGCATCTCCATGCAAGACATCGTCGGGCAAGCCATCAAGAAATTGCAGCGCGAATATAGTGGCGTTGAGTTTGTCGTCGATCCGCTGGGTGACGTGATCGCCAACCGCGCCCTGATTGTTGAAGTGTGGGAAAACCTGCTCGGCAATGCCGCCAAATTCAGTAGCAAGACTTTGTCGCCGAGGGTCAGCGTCAGCGTCACGGAAACGCCTGAAGAAATGATCTATCGGGTGACCGACAACGGCGTCGGGTTTGACATGCGCTATGTACAGAAGCTCTTTGGGACTTTTCAGCGTTTGCACAAGCAGGAGGATTTTCCGGGCAGTGGCATTGGCCTGGCGCTGGTGCAGCGTATTGTGGTCAGGCATGGTGGCCGCGTCTGGGCAGAAAGCACGCCGGGCGAAGAGACCAGTTTTTATTTTTCCCTGCCGAGAGAACAGTCAGGCCTTGCATGAATCGATTCGGATGACGCCATCGCGCGGCATCCGTGATGACTTTTTACGAAAGCCGAATGATGAGTATCCCACTCCGGGTTCTGTTTGTCGAAGACATGGAAGAAGACGTGATCCTGATGGTTCGCGAGCTCAAGCGCGGCGGCTTCGAGCCGACATGGAAGCGTGTCGATACCGAGCCTGACATGGAAGCCGCGATGCGCGAGAAATGGGACATCGTCATTTCCGATTATTCGATGCCGATGTTCAGCGCGGTGGATGCGTTGGAGATGGTCAAGCGCCAGAACGATCAGATTCCTTTCATCATCGTCTCCGGCGCTATCGGGGAGCAAACGGCGGTGGAGGTGATGAAGGCGGGCGCGCAGGATTACTTCCTCAAGAGCAGTATCGCGCGGCTCCCGATTGCGGTCGAGCGTGAGCTGCGCGACGCGCTCGTACGGCGCAAGCAGCGTGCCAGTTCCGCCGCATTACGTGAGATGCAGGCGCGCTTTTACGCCTTCATGAACGCCGCGCCGATGCCTGCCTGGATCAAGGATGCCGAGTTGCGTTACCTGTACGTCAACCCGGCGCAGTCTGCTTTTTTTGGTATGACGCCCAGCGACATGATCGGCTTGAGCGACTTCGACCTGATGTCCAGCGGTGCGGCGCAAAATGCGCAAGAGCATGACCGCCTGGTGCTCGAAAGCAAACGCGAAATGCACACGCAGGAGACCATCTTCGATGCCAATCACAATCCAAAAATCATGGACGTGGTGCGTTTCCCGATCGGCAGCGACGGCAAGAGCCTTGCCGCGGGGCTGGCGATGGATGTCACCGAGCGCGTCAACTCGCAGAAAGAGCTGGAGCACGCGATGGAGCGGCAGAAGATGCTGGCCAGCCGCGTTATCGAAGTCCAGGAGCGTGAGCGCCAGCATCTGGCGCGCGGGCTGCACGACGACGTCGGCCAATCGCTCACCGCCTTGAAGATCAATCTGGAAACCATCAAGAAAACTGGCTCGCTGGAAGGCCCGTCGCTGCAGAACGGCATCGACATCGTGGCATCGGTGTTGTCGCAGGTGCGCAGCCTGTCGCTGGATTTGCGGCCGCCGCAGCTGGACAACCTCGGACTGATCGCCACGCTGCGATCCTATGTCGAAAACAAATCGAATCTTGCCAATGTGAAAGGCTGGTTCGAGAGCTCGCCGATATCGGTTGAATTGCACCACGACATTGAAAACACCTGCTTTCGCATCGTGCAGGAAGCCGTCACCAACATCCTGCGTCACGCCAAGGCAGAGAACATCTGGGTCAAAGTCAGCCAGCGCCAGGATCAGTTGAACGTAAGCATTCGCGATGACGGCAAAGGGTTTGACATCGAGAAGGCGCGCAGCAACGCCATTTCGGGGACGAGTTTTGGATTGTTGAATATGGAAGAGCGTGCCGTGCTGGTCGGCGGCACCATGGATATCGCCTCTGCGCCCGGCGAGGGCGTCGAGATCGTTTTGCAATTGCCTGTTACACCAGTCATGCGGAGGGTTTGAACATGTTGACACGAATTTTGCTGGCGGACGATCATGCACTGGTGCGCAGCGGCATTCGCTCGCTGCTGACAGCGATGCCCGGAATCGAGGTGGTGGGCGAGGCCGACGACGGCAACGCCGCCATCGAGCTGACGGAAAAACACAAGCCCGACGTGGTGGTAATGGATATCGCCATGAAAGGCATGAACGGACTGGAAGCGGTGCGCCGCTTGCGTGCCGATCATCCGACCATCAAATTTCTGATGCTGTCGATGTACGGCAGCGAAGAATACGTGATGCAGGCGCTTAACGCCGGCGCGAACGGGTACCTGTTCAAGGATTCTGCTGCCTATGAACTGGAGAAGGCGCTCATCGAGGTCATCCATGGCCGGCAATATCTCGATTCGCATATTTCCAAGGAGGCGCTGGATCTATACATGAAGAAAGTCGCGCAGGACGGCACGCCGGTGGAAGTATTGACGCCGCGCCAGCGCGAAATCCTGCAGTTGATTGCGGAAGGCAACAATACGAAGGAAATCGCCTACCGCCTCAATGTCAGCGCCAAAACCATCGAGACGCATCGCGCCCAATTGATGGAGCGTCTGGAGATCCGTGATGTTCCCGGATTGGTTCGCTACGCGATCCGCACCGGCCTGACCACATCCGATAAGTAAAGGATCAATGTCGGGAAAATCCTGATAGCGACCGTTGTTGCTTATGCCATAATTAATTCGCCGACCTGATACTGCGAATGTGGCTAAGAACCAGTACATGCAGATAAATTCAACGTCGATCAAGCCTGTTCACCTTCATACACGGCATGCTACAAGCCTGGCGTGCAGTATTCTGGTGCAGAAACTGGTGATGTTTAGAAGTAGTGCCCGCAAGAAAGTGATCTGCACATGGAGCAAATGGATATCATGCTGGTGGACGACAGCCCGGAAGTTGCCGAGCTGACGCGCATTGCGTTAGAAACAAAAAAAATTTCGGACAAGATGACCTGGTTCGCCGACGCCGAAGAGGCTGCGGACTTCATGTTTGCCGAGAACGGTTACGCCGATCGCAAGGATTTGCATCCGCGTCTGATCCTTCTTGATTTGCATCTGCCCCTGATGAGCGGGCATGACTTTCTCAAGATGCTTAAGTCGAATGTTGCCACCGCGCACATTCCGGTGGTGATGTTTTCTTCCTCTGACGATCAGCGCGACATCGTACAAAGTTACCAGTTGGGCGCCAACGGCTATCTGATGAAGTCAGCCGATCCGCGCGAATTCATCGGTACGGTTGCAGAGGCCGGGCAATATTGGGTGACGCGTAACAAGCCGGTTCGTTAAGTTGCCGGCTGTGATGATCAAGCGCAAATAAAAAATGCAGGCATCGAGCCTGCATTTTTCTTTGGTGCTTCAGTTTTTTGTCACTGTGATGTCGGGTTGATTTCTGCGCGCTTGATCTTTTTCAAGACGGAAACTGACGCAAACCATCCAGATCAAGAATAGTGATGCTGCCGTAATCGACTTTCAGCAAACCGGCTTTCTCCAATACCTGCAAGGCTTGATTGGCGCGCTGGCGTGACGCGCCGGAGAGGTTGCCGACTTCCTCCTGAGAAATCTGCAACTCCAGCCCGATGCCCGGATTCAGATAGGGATTGAACAAGGCGGCCAGGCAACGCGCTACGCGTGCATCGGGTTCGAGCATGCGATCGTATTCCACCAACGAAATGAACAGCGCCAGCCGCTCGTTCAACTGCGTGACGAGAAAACGGTTGAAGGGGATGCTGTTGTCCAGCAACCAGAGATAGGTCGCCTTCGGCATGTATAGCAACTCGCTGTCGCGCAGCGCCACCACGTCATACCTACGTGGCTCGTTCTTGAGCAGCGAACCTTCACCCAGCCAGCCGCCATTGGCCATGCCTGCGAAAGAAACGGTCTTGCCTTCCGGTGAAACGCTGCTCATTTTCAGCAGGCCTTCATGCACGCCTATCCAATGCGTAACCGGATCGCCTTTGTGGCACACGAATGCGCCGGCGGAAAATTTGCGGCTGAACACTTCCGCCTCAACGCGCGCTAATTGCTCCGTCGTCAGCGATTGCGCCCAGATGGTCTTGCCCAGCATGTCCTTAATCGATGTGTCTCTTGTGTCTCTTGTCATTATGATGCGTCGCAATATCAAAAGTTTGGCAATTGTTCTGCAATTGTCTGCGAGATGACAACCCTGCCTCTCAACTCACACTACTATCATCGCACAAAAGCAGCGCAATACCGGCTCGCTTACGAGGGCGGACAAGCAGAAAAACAGATGGCGCCCCAGTAAGTGCGACGTAAGCATCCCGGTTCAGACTGACTTGACACACATAGAGACCCGAAACGTTTTGTTGCAAGGCCATACCCGGCGGCAACGAATGTTTATAAATAAAGGTGGGACGATGGTGGAGACAACACAACGTCCAGGAGCGCAGACATTTCCGCAATTGCTCCTGATGCATGCACAAGCACGCCCGGATCGCCCGGCATTCCGGGAAAAAGATCTTGGCATCTGGCAAACCACAACGTGGGCGCAGGTTGCCGGCGAGGTGAGAGCGTTTGCCTGCGGCCTGGCCGCACTCGGTTTCAAACGCGGCATGAGCCTCGCGATCATCGGCAATAATTGCCCGCGCTTGTATTGGGCTATGTCGGCCACGCAATGCCTGGGCGGCATGCCGGTGCCGCTGTATCAGGACGCGCCCGCTGCCGACATGTCTTATGTGCTCAATGATGCGGAAATCGATTTCGTCGTTGCCGAAGATCAGGAGCAGGTCGACAAGGTCTTCGACATCAAGCTGAATTTCTCCGAAGGCAGCGAACGTCCGACGCATATCATCTATGACGATGAACGCGGCATGCGCAATTACCGCCAGCCGGAGCTGTCGTCGTTTGCCAGCGTGCAAGAACTGGGCCGCGCCTACGATAAGGCCAATCCGTCCTTCTTCATGGATCAGGTCAATGCTCTGACGACCGACGATATCGCCATCATTCTGTACACCTCCGGTACCACCGGAAAACCCAAAGGCGTATGTCACTCGCACGCCGCGATGATCGCGACGGCGACGACGCTGGTGGAATTTGATCAGTTGAATGATCGTGATGATGTGCTGTGTTATCTGCCGCTAGCCTGGGTGGGCGACTTTTTATACTCGTTCGCTCAGACGCATGTGGCAGGCTTCTGCCTCAATTGCCCGGAGTCGCCGAGCACAGTCATGACGGACTTGCGCGAGATCGGACCGACCTACTATTTCGCGCCGCCGCGCATCTACGAAAACATTCTCACGCAAGTGATGATTCGCATCGAAGATGCCGGCTGGGTTAAGCGCAAGCTGTTTCATGGTTTCATGAAGATTGCGCGCCGCGTCGGCATGCGTATTCTCGACAAGAAGCCGGATGTCTCGCTGAGCGACCGTTTGCTGTACGCGATCGGTCATCTGGTGATCTACGGCCCGTTGAAAAATGTGCTCGGGATGTCGCGCATCCGCGTGGCTTACACAGGTGGTGAAGCGATCGGCCCGGACTTGTTTGACTTCTATCGTTCGCTTGGCATCAATCTCAAGCAGTTGTACGGCATGACGGAGACCTGCGTGACGGTGTGCATGCAGCCATCCGGTGACGTCAAGCTCGACACTGTCGGCCGGCCAATGAAGGGTGTGGAGGTACACATCGACAGCAACGGCGAAGTGCTGGTGCGCTCACCGGGCTTGATGAAGTCGTACTTCAAACGCCCTGATGCAACTGCCGAAGCGATTGATGAAAACGGCTATTTCCATACCGGTGACGCCGGCTTCTTCGACGCCGATGGTCATCTCAAAATCATCGACCGCGCCAAGGATGTCGGCAAGATGGCCTGCGGCACGATGTTCGCGCCCAAGTACATCGAGAACAAACTCAAGTTCTTTCCTTTCATCAAGGAGGCGGTCGTCTTCGGCAACCAGCGCGAGCAATGCACTGCCTTCATCAATATTGACATGGATGCCGTCGGCAACTGGGCCGAGCGACGCCATCTTGCCTACAGCGGATACACCGATCTGGCTGCGCATCAAAGTGTCTATGCCTTGATTGCCGAATGCGTCGAAAAGGTCAACGCTGATCTGGTGCAGGATCCTTTGCTGGCCGATTCGCAGGTTCATCGCTTTTTGATTTTGCATAAAGAATTGGATCCGGACGATGACGAACTCACGCGTACCCGCAAAGTACGGCGCGGTTTTATCGCCGAGAAATACGGCGTGCTGATCGAAGCGCTCTACGCGGGCAAGCAATCGCAATACATCGAGACGCAGGTGAAATTCGAAGACGGTCGCCAGGGCATGATTTCGGCCGATCTGAAGATCGCCGACGTCAAGACCTTCGCCAACCTCAATCAAGCGGCATAGGCCTGCATGACCACCATGAAAAGACATATCACGGAAGAAGTGCAGCCAATGGAACCAGCGCAACAGGATGTGCCGGCAACAGAAGATGGCGGCCGCAAGATCGGCGAAGTCGTGCTGGATTTGCAGAATATTTCGCTTTCCTTCGGCGGCGTCAAGGCGCTGACCGACATCTCGTTCAATGTACGAGAACATGAGATCCGCGCCATCATCGGCCCCAATGGCGCCGGCAAGAGCTCGATGATCAACGTCATCAACGGCGTCTACCATCCACAAAAAGGCAACATCGTTTTTCGCGGTGAGCAGCGCCACAGCATGCATCCCAGCAAAGTGGCGCGACAAGGCATTGCGCGGACCTTCCAGAACATTGCGCTGTTCAAGGGCATGACCGTGCTCGACAACATCATGACCGGGCGTAATACCAAGATGCATTCCAGCTTTCTCGCCAATGCGATCTGGTGGGGCAAGGCACGCAATGAAGAAATCCAGCATCGCCACAAAGTCGAAGAGGTAATTGACTTCCTCGAGATCCAGCACATCCGCAAGACGCCTGTAGGGCGCCTGCCGTACGGCTTGCAAAAGCGCGTCGAGCTGGCGCGCGCGCTGGCCGCCGAACCCAGCATGCTGCTGCTGGACGAACCGATGGCCGGCATGAACGTGGAAGAGAAGCAGGACATGTGCCGCTTCATCCTCGACGTCAACGAACAATTCGGCACCACCATCGTGTTGATCGAGCATGACATGGGCGTGGTGATGGACATCTCGGATCGTGTGGTTGTGCTCGACTACGGCAAGAAGATCGGCGATGGCACGCCGGACGAAGTGATGGCCAATCCGGAAGTGATCAAGGCCTATCTCGGCACATCACACTAATCCAGCGAACAGAACAAGCGGAGAACGCAGATGCAATTTTTCTTTGAAGTAACGCTCAGTGGTTTGCTGTCCGGCCTGATGTATTCGCTGGTGGCGCTGGGCTTCGTGCTGATTTACAAGGCCTCGGGCGTATTCAACTTTGCCCAGGGCGCGATGGTGTATTTCGCTGCGCTGGCCGTGGTCGGCCTGATGGATAAGGGCATGCCGATGTGGGCGGCCATCATCGGCTCGTTCGTGGTGATGATTCTGGTGGGACTGGCGACTGAACGTTTTGTCTTACGCAAGCTGGTCAATCAGCCGCCGATTACCTTGTTCATGGCAACCATCGGTCTGGCGTTTTTCCTGGAAGGCCTGGGGCCTTTGCTGTTTGGCAGCGAAGTGCGCGCGATTGATCTGGGTATCGTTGACGAGCCGATCATGTCCATCATGGACAGCATCGGTATCGGCATCTCCAAGTTCGATCTGTTTGCGTCCGGCATGGTGATTGCACTGGTCTCGCTGCTGGCCTTGTTCTTTCAACGCACCAAAGTCGGCCGTGCCTTGCGCGCTGTTGCCGATGACCATCAGGCGGCATTATCGCTGGGCATTCCACTGCAACATATCTGGGCGGTGGTGTGGGGTGTGGCCGGATTCGTCGCGCTGATAGCCGGCTTGCTGTGGGGCTCACGCAATGGCGTGCAGTTCGCCCTGACGATGACGGCGCTGAAGGCGTTGCCGGTGCTGATCCTGGGCGGCTTTACTTCGATCCCGGGAGCGATTGTTGGTGGTCTGATCATCGGCGCGTCAGAGAAGCTGGCCGAGATCTACATTCCACCTGTTTTGCAAGATCTGTTCGGCGGTAACTTCGGCGGCATCGAGGGTTGGTTCCCTTATGTGTTCGCGCTGTTGTTCCTGCTGGTGCGTCCTGAGGGATTGTTCGGCGAACGGCATATTGACCGGGTGTGATCGCGCACCATCAAACACGCAATCACGCATGCAGCATGAAAAATAAAGGACGAAGCACATCGACGCTTCGCCGTATGGAGACACAGGAGAAACACTATGCTTTATCGTGAGGCCGGGCAGTTCAAGACGTCATACATTGCCGACAGCCAGATTTTCCCGATCCGGCAGGATCGCATCGGCATGGCGATTCTGCTGGCGATTGCCTTCGTCGGTATTCCGTTGATCGGCAGCGAGTATTGGTTTTCTGCGATTTTGATTCCTTTCCTGGTGTTTGCATTGGCGGCGCTGGGGTTGAATATCCTGACCGGCTATGCGGGCCAGCTGTCGTTAGGCTCGGCTGCTTTCATGGCCGTTGGCGCTTATGCTGCCTATAACTTCCAGCTGCGCATTGAGGGCATTCCCATCGTGTTGTCCTTCATCCTTGCCGGTGGTTGCGCGGCGCTGGTGGGGATTGTGTTCGGTCTGCCGTCATTGCGGATAAAAGGTTTCTATCTGGCCGTGGCAACACTGGCGGCGCAGTTCTTCGTGGTGTGGGCGCTGACCAAGTTTTCCTGGTTCTCCAACAATAGTTCGTCGGGTGTGATCAGTACGCAGAAGATCGATTTCTTCGGCATCGACATCAACTCGCCGGTGAAGAAATATCTGTTCGTCCTCGGCATTGTGTGCGTGATGGCGATGCTGGCCAAGAATCTGGTTCGCTCATCGACCGGCCGCGCCTGGATGGCGGTGCGTGACATGGACGTCGCGGCGGAGGTGATCGGCATCCAGCTGATGCGCACCAAGCTGCTGGCGTTTGCGGTGAGTTCGTTTTTCTGCGGTGTGGCCGGCGCGCTGTACGCGTTCTGCTACCTCGGTTCGGTGGAGCCGGACGGCTTCTCATTGGATCTGTCGTTTCGCATCCTGTTCATGATCATCATTGGTGGTGTCGGCAGCATACTTGGTGCCTTCCTCGGCTCGGCCTTCATCCTGCTGTTGCCGATCTTCCTCGACAACGTGTTGCCGCCGCTGGCGTCTTTCCTGCACTTGCCATTCACCAACGCGACGGTGTCGCATATCCAGCTCATGCTGTTCGGCGGGCTGATCATTTTCTTCCTGATTGTTGAGCCGCATGGGCTGGCGCGCCTGTGGCAGATTACCAAGGAGAAGTTGCGCCTGTGGCCGTTCCCGCATTAATACGCTTATGCACTAACCGCTTTGCAGAAGTAAAACGATGCGCGCAATAAAAGCGCGCACATGGGTAAAACTACACAAGGAGACACGTATGAAAAATATCAAACAGCTGGTGCTTGCTGCGACCGTTGCCGCAAGCTTCCTGGCCCCCGCGCTGCCGGCGATGGCGCAGGCCAATGATCAGTTCATCGCGATCCCGAGCTATCGGGTCGGCCCTTACGGCACCAACGGCCAGTCGTATTACGGCGGCTATGTCGACTACCTGAATTACGTCAATCTCAAGGACGGCGGCGTCAACGGCGTCAAGCTGTCCTGGGAAGAATGCGAAACCGAGTACAACAACGCCAAAGGCGTCGAGTGCTATGAGCGCATGAAGAACAAAAACACCGTCACCAAGGGTACGGCCATCAATCCGATGGCGACGGGCATTTCGTATGCGCTGATCGACAAGAGCGCCGAGGATAAAGTGCCGCTGCTGATGATTGGCTACGGCCGTACCGATGCAGTGGATGGATCGGTGTTTCCTTATGCTTTCCCGCTGGTGACGACCTATCAGATGCAGGTGTCAGCCATCGTCAAATACCTGTCCACCAAAAACGGCGGTTCGCTGGTCGGCAAGAAGATCGTGTTCCTTTACCACGACTCGGCTTACGGTAAAGAACCGATCGTTGCGCTGGAAGCGGAAGCCAGTATCGGTAAGTTCAAGCTGGTGGAAATTCCGGTTGCTCACCCCGGCAACGAGCAGGGTGCGCAATGGCTGAAGATCCGTCAGGAGAATCCCGACTATGTGATTTTCTGGGGCTGGGGCGTGATGAACCAGACCGCGTTGAAAGCGGCGCAAAAAGTCGGCTTTGCACGCGACAAGATCATCGGTTCGTGGTGGGCAGGCTCTGAGGAAGACACCATCCCTGCGGGTGATGCCGCCAAGGGTTATCTGAGCGCGACCTGGAACGTGGCCGGCAAGGGAGTACCGCTGATCGCCGATATCGAGAAGGTGGTCTACGGTGCCGGCAAGGGCAACCTGCAGGATAAGAACAAGATCGGTTCGGTGCTCTACAACCGCGGCGTCTCGGCGGCATTGGCAACGGTTGAGGCTGTGCGCACCGCGCAAGGCAAGTTCGGCAAAAAGGTCATGAGCGGCGAAGACGTGCGCTGGGGCCTGGAAAACCTGAACATCACCAACGCTCGCCTGCAACAACTGGGCGCAACCGGCCTGCTGCCTGAGATCAAGACTTCCTGCGACAACCACGAGGGTTCGGGCAAGGTCAAGATCCAGCAATGGGACGGCAGCAAATGGGTGCTGGTTTCGGACTGGATCGAAGGCAACAAGAACCTGATCCACCCGCTGTTCAAGGCATCTGCTGCTAAATATGCAAAAGAAAAAGGGATTACCCCAGCCTGCATGAAGTAGGAACGTGTTTGTGATCTGTCGCGAGAGGTCATCAGCCGGTGGCGGCCGGAGCACAGGAACCGGAGTGTACTTCAGTACATGAGGATTCCGAGCACCGCCCGACGCCGGATCATGGCCTCGCAGCAAGATCACAAGCAGGTTCCAACAGGCTTTGGCGTCGGCGTGTAGATGTGTGTCGGGCGCGCCGACGCTTTTTTGAAAAGACAGTCCGAAAACAGGTAGGCAAGCTGGAGCAAGCATGGGTACAGCACTGAATATCAACAACATCGAAGTCATTTACGACCACGTGATTCTGGTCCTCAAGGGCGTCTCACTGGCGGTGCCGGAAGGCAAAATCGTCGCGCTGCTGGGCGCCAACGGTGCGGGGAAAAGCACGACGCTCAAGGCGATTTCCAACTTGCTGACGGCTGAGCGTGGCGACGTCACCAAGGGCAGTATCGAATTCAAGGGCGAGCGGGTGGATCAGTTGACGCCGAACGATCTGGTCAAGCGCGGCGTGATCCAGGTGATGGAAGGCCGGCATTGTTTCGGCCACCTTACCGTGGAAGAAAACCTGCTGACCGGCGCCTATACGCGCAACATCAGCAACAGCGAAGTGAAGCAGGAACTGGAAAAAATCTATGACTATTTCCCGCGCCTGAAAGTGCGCCGTAAGTCGCAATCCGGCTATACCTCTGGCGGCGAGCAGCAAATGACGGCCATCGGTCGCGCCATGATGGCAAAACCGTCGATGATTTTGCTCGACGAGCCGTCGATGGGACTGGCGCCGCAGATCGTGGAAGAAATCTTTGAGATCGTCAAAGACCTCAATACCAAGGAAAACGTGTCCTTCCTGCTGGCGGAACAGAACACCATGGTGGCGTTGCGCTACGCCGATTTCGGCTACATCCTGGAAAACGGCCGCGTGGTGATGGAAGGCGCTGCCAATGATCTGGCCAGCAATGAGGACGTCAAAGAGTTCTATCTCGGCGTGTCGGCAGCCGGACGCAAGAACTTCCGCGACATGAAGTTTTACAGACGCCGCAAACGCTGGCTAGCCTGATGCCGATGCACGACTCGTGTCATTGGTGTCATTCGCGTCGTTGGCATCTTTGCCGCATTTTTTCTTTCAGCCTACGCATACGGTACTTTCATGTCTGACATTCTTGATTCTCTGGAACAACGCGATCCACAACAACGCGAGATATCGCTCATGCAGGCATTGCCGGATCTGGTGGGGCGCGCGCAGGTGGCAGAAGGCTGGACTCGTATCCTCAAAGGCGTCAGTGCCGGCGACATCCGAGACCGCTCCGCGCTGGCGCAGTTGCCAGTCACGCGCAAGTCGGATCTGAAAGATTTGCAGAGTGCTACGCCGCCGTTCGGTGGACTCAACATCACGCCGCATCGCCAGTTGCGCCGCTTGTTCGTTTCGCCGGGACCGATTTTCGATCCGGAAGGACATCAGCTCGACTGGTGGCGTTTTGAGCGCCCCATGCGCGCGCTGGGGCTACGCGAGGGGCATATCATTCAGAACTGCTTCTCTTATCATTTCACGCCGGCAGCCTTCATGGCGGAAGGGGCTGCTGCCAAGATCGGTTGTGCAGTGATTCCATCGGGCATTGGTCAGACTGAGTTGCAGGTGCAAACCATGGCGGCACTGAGGCCGGACGCTTATGTCGGCACGCCGTCTTTCCTCAAGATCATCATCGAAAAAGCGCAGGAAATGGGTGTCGCCCTCGGTAGCCTGCAGCGCGCGCTGGTGAGTGCCGAAGCCTTGCCGCCTTCTTTGCGCAGCTGGTTTCACGACAACGGCGTGCCGAACGTGTTGCAGCTGTATGCCTCGGCCGACATCGGCAATATTGCCTACGAGTCGATCAGCGACGGCAAGGTCAATCCGGGCATGATCCTTGATGAGGATCTGATTCTGGAAATCGTACGTCCAGGCACCGGCGATCCGGTCAGTCCGGGCGAGGTCGGTGAGGTGGTGGTGACGTCATTCAACCCTGACTATCCGCTGATTCGTTTTGGTACCGGCGATCTGTCGGCGGTGCTCGACGGCGTTTCTTCATGTGGTCGCACCAATACACGCATCAAGGGCTGGATGGGGCGTGCCGATCAGACGACCAAGGTGCGGGGCATGTTTGTGCATCCTTCGCAGGTGGCGGAGATCACGCGCCGTCACGCATTGATCCTGAAGGCGCGCCTTGTGGTCAGCGGTGAAATGGCCAACGACAGCATGACGCTGCATTGCGAAACCATGGACATGGCCAGTGCGGTGGAGCAGGCGAGGGCGATTGCGGACAGCGTGCGCGACATCACCAAATTGCGTGGTGAAGTGCTGTTTGCGGCGCCCGGGAGTTTACCCAATGACGGCAAGGTCATTGAGGACGCGCGCAAATATGAATGATGAGTGAGGTCGTTTAGTCCGGATCGGTCTTGGTCACGGTCAGGCGGGCGATCAGGAATTCGCCGTCGATCACCTTGCGAAACGGCACGCCGGTCGCCTCGAAGCCGGGGCCGCCGTGTTCTATCCAGGTTTGTGCAACCGTGTCGAAGGTCGCAAAATCCATACCCAGCATCTGCGCCGACAGCACGAATTGCGCGCCTTGTTTCTGTCTTTTGACGATATCTTCCAGCTTGGCCATGTTCGATCCTTTCGTTCCAGGGCGTGTTTTGGGCTGGATGATAGCGCAAGGGCAGGCGCTAAAGCGGTAATTTCAGGGTATTTCCCTGAGGCAGTATCGGTGACTTGACACGGTTGGCTGTGTATAATGACGCGCGGGTGTTGCCAAGGCGGCATCCTCCAGAGCAGGCCATAGTTTGCTCCGCCAGCGGTAGCATTGCTATAAGGCGAACGTGAGTTCGCCTTTTTTCTTATTTGATGTCATTTGTTTGTGATTTCGTGATCGGCTGACCAATGTTTGAATTTATCCGTAACCATCAGCGCTTGATGCAATTCCTGCTGCTGCTGTTTATTTTCCCGTCTTTCGCGTTTTTCGGCCTGGAAGGCTACAGCCGTTTGTCCGATGGCGACAATGCCGTGGCCAAGGTGGCCGGGCAGACTATCACCAAGGAAGAATGGGACGCCGCGCAGCGCCAGCAACTGGAGCGTCTGCGCCAGATGTCCGGCGGCCAGATCGACGCCAAGGTGTTCGATACGCCTGAAGCGCGCCGCGATGTACTGGAAAGCCTGATCGCCCAGCGTGCATTGGCAGCGGAAGTCGTCAGCGACAAGCTGACCGTGACCGACCAGGCTCTGCAGCAGAACATCATGCAGATTCCTGGTTTGCTCAAGGCTGACGGAAGCTTTGACAAGGAGCAGTACGCCATGTTGCTGGCGGCGCAAGGCCTCACGCCGAAGGGTTATGAGGCCAGCCAACGCCGTGCTTTGGCGCTGCAGCAGCTCAACTTTGCCGTGCAAGGCACCGCATTCGCGCCGAAGGCAGTTTCGGCCCGCCTGTCGGACTTGAACGACCAGGAGCGTTCGGTGCAGGAACTGAGCTTCAAGGCGGCGTCGTACATCAGCCAGGTCAAGGTCACCGATGACATGATCAAGGCTTATTACGACAAGAACGGCAGCAAGTTCGAAGTGCCTGAACAAGCGAAGATCGAATACGTGATCCTTGACAGCGCCGCTGTGGCAGCGCAAGTCAGTGTGTCCGATGCCGACATCAAGTCGTACTACGATCAGAACCTCAAGCAGTATTCGACGGACGAGCAACGCCGCGCCAGCCATATCCTGCTCGAAGTCAAGAAGAGCGCTTCTGCCGCCGACAAGGCTGCCATCAAGGCAAAGGCCGATGAGCTGGTTGCACAACTGCGCAAGACTCCTGGCGACTTCGCCAAGCTGGCCAAGGCCAATTCTCAGGATCCAGGCTCCAAAGATCAGGGCGGCGACCTCGGCTTCTTCGGCAAGGGCGCGATGCTCAAGTCGTTCGAAGATGCTGCGTACAAGCTCAAGCAAGGCGAGATCAGCGATCCGGTTGAGTCCGACTTCGGCTATCACATCATCCAGTTGACCGGCATCAAGGCCGGTAGCGTCAAGCCGTTGGATGAAGTCAAAGGCGAAATCGCCGGCGAAATCAAAAAGCAACTGGCCGCCAAGAAATATGCCGAACTGGCCGACATCTTCAACAATACCGTCTATGAACAGGGCGACAGCCTGAAGCCGGTCGCCGACAAGCTCAAGCTGAAGATCGAAACGGTTGCCGGCGTAACCCGTTTGCCGAATCCTGCACTGGCACCGAATACGCCGTACAACAATGCCAAGTTCCTGAAGGCGCTGTTCACGGACGACACCATCAAGGGCAAGCACAATACGGAAGCGGTACAAATCGCGCCGACCACCTTGATCGCAGGTCACATTGTGGAATACAAGCCGGTCACCAAGCGTCCGTTTGACGACGTCAAGAGCATGGTGCGTGAGCTGGTAACGCAAGACGAAGCTCTGGCGCTTGCCAAAAAGGCGGGCGAAGCCAAGCTGGCAGCGCTGAAGGCCAAGGACGATGCGGCCGGTTTCGGCGACGTCAAGGTGGTTTCCCGCGTGAAGACGCAAGGCTGGAATCAGGAGGCTTTCCTGGCCGTCATGAAGGCCGATACCTCCAAGCTGCCTGCTTACACTGGTGTGGAACTGCCGGGCCAGGGTTACAGCGTGTTCCGCGTGACCAAGGTGGCGCAGCCGGCAACGCCTGATACTGCCCGTCGCAAGACCGAGCAGGAGCAGATTGCCAATGTGTTGGCCGAACAGGAAATGCTGTCGTACATCAACTACATCAAGGAAAAGGCGAAGACCAAGATCCTGAAGGGTGGCGAGGCGATTACTTCCGGAGCATCGGCGAACAAGCCGGTTGATGCGGCCAAGTAAAGTAATTGATATAAATGATGTAAATCATTTGTCA
>Ga0209913_1000962_pt1 | contig 19281 bp, 21 predicted proteins | sample PersoiDNA2013203_FD_185805 | JGI IMG/M metagenome (GOLD analysis project Ga0209913, IMG submission 185805) | Permafrost soil microbial communities from the Arctic, to analyse light accelerated degradation of dissolved organic matter (DOM) -... | ecosystem: Environmental > Terrestrial > Soil >... | reverse complement strand
AGCCTCCCAGCTATCCGCGCTGAGGGGCCAGCCGTGGCTGAGCACCACAGGCTGTCCTGTGCCCCAGTCCTTGTAATAGATCTGCGTATCGTCTTTGGTCGTGATCGTGCTCATTGTTTGCCTCCTCAGCTTATCTGCGGAGGTCTCGACCTCTCATGTCCGTCCAACGCTCCCGCTCACCTATCCAGCCCACCTCAGTAGGCGATGAGCTCCCAGAAAGCGGCATGGCGGGCCGGGTCATCACCGGGACGGACGGCCCGTTCCGCTATCTCGCCGAGTCCAGCCGCGTCTTCGATCCGCCCGAGGCCGTGGCCGACCATTTCTTTGCCCGTTCCCCGACCCGATCGTTTCCGGCCAAACTCCCCCGACTGGCATCAAGGCCGACAGGGAGCCGCGGTGGCGTTCAGTCGCCCTTCCTGAGCGCCACCGCGAGTCCAGCTCAGTGGTGTGCTGCCGGCCGATAGCCGTCGCTGAGCGTCTTCAGGAAGGCGACGATCGCCCTCTCCTGCACCGCCGTCAGACCGAGCTTGCCGATTTCGCTGGTGTTCATGCTGGCGGCGTACTCGGGGGCCGGCCAAGGCACGCCCTTCCATCCGGCGCCGGAGACGTCGCGGGTGTTGTAGAAGTGGACGATCTCCGCGAGGCTCTTGAAGTAGCCGTTGTGCCCGTAGGCCTTGACGAAGCTCGGGGAGGGCCGCTTGGCGACGTTGCGCAGCGTCGGCACCTTGAACTTGCCGAGCTCCGGCGTGGAGATGGAGGCAGGGTAGAAGCCGGAGGCCTTGAGGTAGCCGCCGAGGCCCTCGTCGACCCAGGCCCCGCCTGCCGGGTTGACGGCAGGCTCGTTGTAGAAGGGGTTCAGCGGGTTCTTGGGGATGCCCAGGTTGTCGTAGCTGTAATCGGTGAACAGCGGCGGCACGTGGCAGGTGGAGCAGTTCGCCTTGCCCTTGAACAGCTTCATGCCCTGCTTCTCTTTGGCCGTGAAGGTGGCATGGCCGGCGCGGCGGGCGTCGTACTTCGACGAGAAGGAGCTGACCCGCGGCGAGCGCTCGAACGTTGCGATGGACTGCGCAATGGCATAGTAGGCGGCATTGGTGTCGGAGAAGATGTAGGCGCCCCAGACCGCCTTGAACCGGGGCGCATAGCTCGAGGCCGCGACCTTGTCCACGACCACCTGGGCGCTGGCGTTGTTCTGCTCGAGGGGGTTCAGGAACGGGCCCTGAGCCTGCTCGGTCAGCGGGTCGCCGAGCACGTAACCCGTCTTTCGCCCATCCCAGAACATGCCGCCGACCCATCCAGTCGTGCTGTTCACGTAGTGAAGGCGGGGGCTGCGGCCGGCATAGGCGGCGGCGGGCGGCTTGCGGTTACCGAAGCTTCCCGGGAACGCACCCGGGTAGACCGCGGTCGTCCGGTTGACCGACGCATCGGGGCCGGTCCAGCCGACGTTGCGCCCGTGGCAGGCAGCGCAGGCCTGACCGGTCGGCTCCGAGAGCGTAGTGTCGAAGAACAGGGACTTGCCGACCTTCTGCTTGGCGGTGAGCGCCTGTGACGTGCTCGCCGCGGCGAGCAGCAGGCAAGCGAGGCCCGCCAAGGCGACCGCAAAGAACGTGTATCTACGTGTGTGCATGATGCTCCCCCATCCGTCTTTCGGTGCACTGACGTGCGGACGTCGACCTCCGCCTCACTCCAGCTGCAAGCCCCGCCCCCTCCGGGTTCAGTGTAGGCCCATTTGTTTGAGTGCTTCTTGCTCCCTCAGATCAAGCCAATCGAGAGACGACGATCACCTTCGCCGTCTGGAGTAGCCCCATCCACCACCACCGAAGACCAGCAGTAACACCACTATGATGAGTATTATCACCCAGAAACTCATATGACTTCACCTCCTCTAGATAGGACTCAGGTGTTGATGGCCTCATCCTGCTACTTCTCATCCTGACGCTTCGCCCACTCGTCCGCCCGCCGATCGGCCTCGTCGGCGGCGTATCCGTACTTCTGCTGCAGCTTGCCGACGAGGCGATCCTTCTTGCCCCCGACTTCCTCAAGCTCGTCGTCGCTGAGCTTGCCCCACTGTTCCCGCGCATGGCCTTTGAGCTCTTTCCACTTGCCCTCGATGATGTTCCAGTCCATCTGCGTCTCCCTCCTGAAGGTCAACCGTACCCATGTGTGTCGTCACCCATCTCGTGCCCATCGAAGGATGTCCGGGACGGCATCATGAGGCGTAGCTGACGTCGTCGGGGGCGAGCGGGAACCCGTGCACGCAGTCTGCCCGGGAGGCCGGCAACGTAACCCTGCTCAGGCGCGTTCACAACCGGGGGAGAGGCCGGCACGGTGTGACCGGCTCCTTGGGTCGTCCTGCGCGGCATGGACGACCAGCGGCGCCGGCCCGCAGTGAGTATCGCCGTCGCGCGGCGCGAGGTCGACAACGGCGCCCGCGGTCAGCGAGCTGGCGGCCGGCGCTGCATGCACTGCTGGGTAAGATGCTTCGTTTGGCAGGACCCCCCGGCTCCTTTCGCTCATACCCGCCAGGCCGCCGCCTATCCCCGTTACGGGTCACCTTTGGCGCCCTTGGCCGGCATCCTCGCGGCGAACGCCTGCATGGTCTCGGCGATGCGGCGTCGCAGCCAGTCGGCGTCGAACTCGGAGTGGTAGACGAAGGTGACCTCGTTCTCCTCGTCCCAGTCCACGCCGTCGTCGGGTCCCCCCGAGCCGCGCGAACAGGGCGGAGCCAGGCAGGGGGAAGGGGACGTTGAAGGAGATCTCGCCGAGCGGCGGCGTCAGCGCCAGCTTGAAGGTCTCCTGCCGTCTCCCCCGGGTTGCCGACGATGAAGAGGCCTGCAGTAGCTCGGCCCGCGCACGCTCGGCCACGACCGGTCGATGCCGTTCCTGGGGCGCGAGTTCCAGCAGCAGGCCGACTACTCGGACGAGGTCGCGCGCCAGATCGACGACGAGATCCGCCGCATCATCGAGGACGCGCACCAGCGCGCCGTCGACCTGCTCGCCGAGAAGCGTGATCTCCTCGACGGCATCAGCAAGATCCTCATGGAGCGCGAGACGCTTGATCGGTCCGAGTTCGAAGCACTGCTGGCCGGCACCCCAGAGGCGCAAGTCTTCCGCGAGAGGGATGAGGAGCGCGGCCAGCCGGGCGGCCGCGAGCCGGCTCCGCAGCGACCGCCCCGGAGCCCGCAGGTGGGCGTCCCGGCGCCGGTCAGCCCCATGGTCCCAAAGACGACCTGACTGCCGGGCCAAGACTCGGCCGAAGAGTGCAACGACGCTGCGCTCAGGAGTCGAGCAGCTCGAGTCGTCCCACTCGCCTTCGTGCAGCTTCAGAAGGTCGGAATGGCCCTTGCCGTCCGTGAGCATGACCTCGATCCAAGCGCCGGAAGAGACGAACTCGTCGCCCAAGCGCTTGACCGTGCCGAGGGACGCGGGGCTGACGACCCCCTCGCGCCCGCGCAGCCGCACGCACACACCCACTGCCGGGATGTTCACTCGTCCCTCCCGTCCGAAGAGCGGCCAGCATAGCAGGAGGCCAAGGCGGCTGGCCGGTGAGGCGCCGGGTCCGGACACCGGACTCGGGTCGGCGCTGCGAACCCCGGCCACACCCATGCCGTCTCCATTCTGCTGAGACGGAGGCGTCATGAGAGCATCGGAAAGGCAGGTATCTCCCTCGAGCCCGCGTTCGCTGCGCTGGTCAGCCGGCGCCGTCAGCCGCGCGATGCCCAGTAGGCAGCGGCTTGCGCTTCCAGCTTGTCCAGCCGCGCATAGTAGTCCGGGAACTCCTTCAGATGCGCCCAGGCGATCTTGCCCGTGAGCGCGACGTCGTCGTTCGTGACATTGGTCTGCACGTCCCGGGCGCCGTGTTCGAACTCGACTTCGAGGCCGCGTCGGAACTGCTCCGGGTCGACCTTGGTCCAGTCGACCCCGAGCGCGGCGCCGACCTTGTGGGCTTCCTCTGTGTCTATCTGGCGCTTGTCGGCCATGATCTCTCCCCTGCTCGGAACTAACGGAACGATGTGCGAACGCCCGCCGGCGACCCCGGCGGTGCGCGTCACCTGTGGCGGCGGGACACTGCCGGGCGGTTCGCAGCCCCGGCTGAATCCGTACGGCTTACTCGAGTCCCGTGCGCATGATGAGGTCAGGCCAGTGTCCGAACGGCCTTCTCCCGGTCCCACTGTCGCGTCTTGGCCGCGGCAATGAAGGCGTCGTCGTCACTAGCATCCACGACGCCCGCGTCTCGTGCGACGTTCGCGGATCTCAAGAGCACATGGCCGCCTTGGTCGGCGCCGATCGCCTTGAGATGACCGAAGGCGTCACGCACGAAGTCGATCGCCGCGCCCTCGAGCGCCAGTGTTTTGGCACCGTCATCCGAGAGGACCACGGCCACCGCGTCGAAGAGCACGGAGGGGGTACCGGCCAGCTGTCCGTCGGCCGCCATCAGCGAGCCATCGGCGAGATTCGCGCCGCCCACTTTGGGTGCTACGATCTTCACGGCAGCGCCCGCATCAGTCGCGGCCTTCCTGACCTTTTCGATGACCGCGCCGTCCGAGCCATCCGCAATCAGGATGCCCACGGCGCGCCCCGTGAGCGTGTCCTTCATCTTGCCGATGATCTGCAAGGCTGGCGAGGGCGCCATGTCCTGCACGGGTGCCGCGGCGACCGGCGCCTTGGGCATCTTGCCGAGCGCCAGACCCGCGCCGACCCGCTGGGCGAGGTCTTCGTCGATGTTCCGCAGATGGCCGACGATCGCCTCGCGCACGTGAAGGTGCTCGACCTTGGAGAGCTCAAAGACCAGCGCTGAGGCGATGTGCGCCTGCTCGTGCGCGGTCTGGCTGACATAGAACTGCCGCGCCTGGCTGTAGTGATCGGCGAAGCTCTCGGCACGGACGCGGCCCTTCTCGCCGGCCTCGGCGACCGCAGCGCTGCGGAAGCCGCCGGCCGGCGATTCGCGCGGCGAATCCTCAGACAGCGAGTTGGGCTCGTAGGCGATGCGGCCCACGGGCTGCTCCATCTGCATCTGGCCGTCACGCTGCTGGTTGCCGAACGGGCATTTGGGCGCGTTGATCGGGATCTGGTGGAAATTGGGCGTGCCGAGGCGCGAAAGCTGTGTGTCGTGATAGGACAGCAGGCGGCCCTGCAGCAAGGGATCGTTGGAGAAGTCGATGCCCGGCACAACGTGAGAGGGACAGTAGGCGACCTGCTCGGTCTCCGCGAAAAAGTTGTTGGGCCAGCGGTCCAGCACCATGCGGCCAATGATCTTCAGCGGCACGAGCTCTTCGGGGATCAGCTTTGTGGCGTCGAGGTGATCGAACGGGAAGCCGTCAGCTTCCTCCTCAGTGAACAGCTGGACGGCCAGGTCCCACTCGGGGAACGCGCCGGCCGCTATGGCCTCGAACATGTCCCGGCGGTGGAAGTCTGGGTCGGCGCCGGCGATCTTGACGGTTTCGTCCCAGATGGTGGACTGCAGGCCGAGCTTGGGGCGCCAGTGGAACTTGACGAAGGTCGACTCGCCGGCATCGTTGACTAGCCGGAAACTATGCACGCCAAAACCTTCGATCATGCGCAGCGACCGCGGCAGCGTGCGATCGGACATGACCCACATCACCATGTGCATGGACTCTGGCGTGAGCGAGATGAAGTCCCAGAACGTATCGTGCGCGCTTGCCGCTTGCGGAAAGCCGCGGTCCGGCTCCATCTTCACGGCGTGGATGAGGTCGGGGAACTTGATGGCGTCCTGGATGAAGAACACCGGGATGTTGTTGCCGACGAGGTCCCAGTTGCCTTCCTTGGTATAGAACTTGACGGCAAACCCGCGCACATCACGCGGGGTGTCGACCGAACCGGCGCCGCCTGCCACCGTCGAGATGCGCGTGAAGACCGGCGTCTTCTCGCCGACTTCGGTCAGGACCCTCGCCCGGGTGTAGGCCTCGAGCGACTCCGTCAGCTCGAAAAACCCATGCGCGCCCGTGGCTCTCGCGTGCACGATGCGCTCGGGAATGCGCTCATGGTCGAAGTGCGTGATCTTCTCGCGCAGGATGAAATCCTCAAGAAGCGTAGGGCCCCGCGGGTTGGCCCGGAGCGAGTTCTGATTGTCGGAAAGCGGTACGCCCTGATTCGTGGTAAGCGCGGCGTGCTCGCCGCCGGCGATCTGGTGCAGTTCGCCGCCGGCGGCTGATTGTGGGTCTCGGTGGGGGCTGGGGCCCGCTTCCCGTTTGCGTCTTCCAGAACCACTCGTTGTCTCGTTCTTGCTCATGCCGTATCTCCTTCGCGTGTAACGCCAGCTTGCTGTTGTCGCGGGCTGCCGATTTCGACGGGCCGCTTCCCGTTGCGGATCACCCCGTCCGGAGGAGCCTCGCGCCACCGGATACTCAGGAGCTTCCAACGGCGGCTGGGGGCGGCTGCCGTCAGAGGCTCGCCTCGAGGCCTCCCCTCACGCGGTCGTCCGCGCGTGCTCGAGTCTCCCCTTACGCCATCCGGCGGCTGCGGTCTTCGACGCTGCCGCCGCGGCCAGCGCGCTGCAAGCCCCAATAGGCTCCGAGTACGATGAGGGCGATGCCGACGATCACGCTGCTGACCGTCGTGCCGGCAGTGTGCGAGAACTTGAGGACGAACGGCGAGAGGGCGAGCCATACCCCGGCCACGAGGACGAGCCAGCGGGGTAGGGCCGCCGACGGGATCCTGAGCGCCCACAAGGCGAGCACGACGACCACGACGCCGGTGATCACCGCGTTCACAAGCGGACCGCCACTGAACGACAGCACGTATGGCGAGACGATCTCACAGACCGCGATCGCGAGCACAATAGGAACCATCCACCTTCTGACGAAGGGCACGACGCCACCTTTCCTCTGTCTACGCTCATGAGACTTCCCCTTCGGAGAGGGAGCGAACCGTCGGCACTTCTATGCCCGGCCTGCGCTCGTGGGAGGTCTCCTTGGCGCTGAGATGCCGAATGACGTAGGGCTGCGGCACCATCCGACGCTTGATGTCAGCCGACATATGGAGGGGCCAGATGGGGCACCGGCACGCCGGGCCGCTCAGGCGTGCTGGTCCGGATCTTGCTGATCGTGGCCAATGTGACCACTTCCCTTTCTACAAGCGCGGCCGCATCTGCGCGCATCCCGGTTGCCCCACGATCCTCTCCATCCTCACGCCAGCGTTGCTGGCCGCCCGGACGCGCTGTCGCAGCCCGAGCGCGCCCGGCAACGGCGTGGGGAGGCAGGGCGGCGGGGAGCCTTGCCATTATCGGAGTGCCTCCGGCACTCTGCGGCTCTCGGGCCCAGATCCGGCACCGGGACTCATCGCCCCGGAGGGCGGCGTGGACCAGGGAGCATCCAATGCACCCCACGCTTGTAGCGTCTATGTTGGCCTTCGTCTTCAACGGCGGCGCGGACACCGTCGTCTGGATCATCGGCATCATCTTGATCATCGCCGGAGTGGTGAGCCTCTTCCGGGGCAGTGTACTCCCGGGGATCGTGCTGATCGTGATCGGGGTGCTCCTCGGCGGCCTCAACGTGTCTTGAGTGGGTTTGACCTGGCGGAGCGAAGCCAAGTGGGAATACCCTCGACGGCAAGACAGCGGCTGAGGTGTTCCGCAAGCGCACGCCATGGCCGATAAGGGTCCGATAGCGAGCGACCCTCACCGCGGGCGGGGACCAAGGGCGACCCGGAGTAGTTGCGTCGCGGCCTCGAAGCGGAGCTCGACCGCCGGGCAAACGCGGCCCCCGGCCGTTCAGCTGGCCGCAGCCACTGCGTCGACTATGATGCCGAGCGACCTGTGATGCCCGCCGGGCAAAGAGGGGAGAGCCGGGGTGGCGCCGCCGACCAACATCTTGACGATGACGCCGAAGATCCTCTTGCAGGTGCGCCCCCGCGTGCACGCGCACCTGCGGCACTGGACCGAGCGGGCCCGGGCGATCCCCAGCCCGGAGCTGCGGAGGCAGGCTCTGGCGAGTATCGCCGACAAGACCTTTCACTGCGAGGGCGGTGGCATCTACAGTCTGCTGGCCGGCGAGCGCCGTGGGGAGGCCGTGCGGTTCATCGTCGCCTACCAGACCATCAGTGACTACCTAGACAACCTGTGCGATCGCAGCACCTCCCTGGATTCCGACGACTTCCGGGCTCTGCACGTCTCCATGCGACACGCCCTGACGCCGGGAGCCGAACTCGACGACTACTACCGCTTCCGGGAGGGACACGATGACGGCGGCTACCTGTCCGGCCTCGTCAGGACCTGTCAGCAGGTGCTGGCTGGCTTGCCGGCCTATGAGCTGATCGCCCCTCACCTCAACGAGCTGGTCGACTACTACTGCGCGCTCCAGGTGTACAAACATGTACGCGACGAGGAGCGCGCGCCCCTGCTGAAGGCATGGTTCGGCGAACATGCGAGTTCCGTGCCGCCCATGGCCTGGTACGAATTCGCCGCCTGTTCGGGTTCCACCCTGGGGATCTTCTGCCTCGTGGCGCGTGCGTGTGCTCGAGACTGCACCGCTCAGCTGGCGCGGGAGATCAGGGATGCCCACTTCCCCTGGGTGCAGGGGTTGCACATCCTGCTGGACTACTTCATAGACCAGGATGAAGACCGCCGCGCCGGCGACCTCAATTTCTGTTCCTACTACCGTGACCAGCGGGAACTGGTGACCCGCCTCTCCCATTTCTACCGACAGGCCGACCTGAGCGTATCCGCGCTGCCCTACGCCGGGTTCCATCGTCTCGTCAACAAGGGCCTGCTGGCCGTCTACTGCGCCGACGCGAAGGTGCGCCGCCAGAGGGAGACAAGAGCAGCGGCGAGACGATTGATCTCTCTGGGGGGCGCTGAAGGCCGGCTTGTCTACCTCTTCAGCTGGTTTTACCGACGCATGTCGCCTGGTGATGCGGGATCTGCGCATCGAGGCGTTCAGGAAGCCTGACGGGCAAGACGACGGGCCGCCCGCCGATCGCTCCCGGGGCCTGCCCAAGCTGTTCGTGCTCCCCGGCGCCTTCGGTCGCGGGCTGGGAGCCTGCGCCGCACTACGTTCCTGCCGCCCTTACGCAGACGGCGCGCCGTGCGCTGAGCCCCGGGCACGGGCTTTGAAGGTCGCCGTACCGGTGGCCGTGCGCCACCCTGCCGGCCCGAGCCGGCGAACACCTCCGCTTGGCCGCGCATGGAGCCCGCGCGCCTGCGACGGCCTTCTGCTGGCACACAAGCGCCCCGCCACGAGAAGAAGGGGCCCCTCGGGTGGGTGTGAACGCCGACCTCCTTGGCGGCTACTGCTCATGCCGCAGAAAAGCGATCCCAACGTGGCCCTGGCAACATGACGACCGCTGTGGCGCGGTCAACGCTGAATAGCGCGGCCAGGGGCTGGCGCGGATCGGCCGGGTAAGCGTAGCACAACGGCACGCTGGCGAGGGCGTAGATAGGGCGCTCGTGCAGCTGCAGATCTCTCCGGCGATCGTAATCGCGACCTATGTGATCGTGCTCGGCTCGGTTGGTCTCGGCCTCGCCCTCGCCTTCGGCCTGGGCGGCCGAGCAGTCGCGTCGGACCTGCTCCGGCTCGCGTACGAGAAGACCAAGGAGAACATGCCCGAGCTGCGCGACGAAGCCGAGCTCGTGAAGAGCCGAGCCGGCATTGAGATGCAGCAGGCGCAGGAGAAGGTGCAGGAGCAAAAGCTGCCCCCGGAGGAAGAGACTCCAGCGCGCCGCACGGCCTGATCGATGGATTCAACCCGGCAGGCAAGTCAGCGCGGCCGGGGTGCCGCGTTACGTCGACATGGACGGCCACCGCGTCGGACAAGGGAAGGCGACGACGCGGCAGCTGCGGAGGAGGCGCGCCCTCTTCGGTCTTTCGCTCCCGCCACTGCTCTCGACCCAACCGGCGCCGACCCCGACTTCCACCGGCGCGACCTGTGCGAGGCCATCGAGAGCGGCGCGTTCCCCGAATGGGAGCTTCCTCGCCTGAGTGCCTGGGCGGGCGGGCGCTCGCGCGGAGCGGCCGTCCGCCCTTACAACCTGTGGACGCAGCTCACCTTCAGTGACGAAGACGGCCACCGCTTCCAGGTGCTGCTCACGAACCAGCAGGGCAGCCGCATCGCGCGCCTCGAGCAGGTGCACCGCCAGCGCGCCGCGATCGAGGACGCGATTCGCTGCGCCAAGGCCTCGGGGCTGCGCAACCTGCCCTTCCGCGCCTTCCCAATGAACGACGCCTGGCTGGAGCTCGTGCTCACCGGGATCGACCTGCTCGCCTGGACGCGGCGCCTGCTGCTCTCCGGCACGCCTCTCGCCGCCTGCGAGCCCAAGCGCCTCAGGTACCGCCTCCTGCACGTGGCCGGCAGGATCGTGCGTCACGCGCGGAGCGTGCGCCTGCGCCTGCCGCGTTCCTGGCCGTGGGCACCGGCCCTCGAGGCCGCCTTCACGCGCCTGCAAGCCTTGCCTTCAGGTTGACGTCTGCTCGGCCGCTGTTACAGACGCAAGGCGTTCGGGGGCTGGCTGCAGCATGCCCTCAAGCGGGCGGCAGACCCTGCCGCAGACCGCTGCGGGCGCCGCCAGGCCTGCGCGGCGCCCGCGGCGGTGCTTACGGGCGGGCGTCATCGTGTGACAGGGCCAGCGAAGGCCCTCAAGGGACAACCCGAGAGCACTCGTGTAGGGTCGGCGCTGGCGCGGTGGCATCTCAACCTGAAGGCCCGGCTGCCGTGCGTCCCGTGGTTTCCCGCCGGGGGCTCAACCCGTCACCGTGGGTCGGTGATGCTCCGTTTCCAGCGCCCGCCTCATCGAACCGTGCGTGCGGTTCTCCCGCACACGGCTCACCGACGTCGTTCACCGCCGGCATTCGGCTTTCCCCGCCAGTCCCTGCCGGGTCTGGGGGCAACAACGATTCCGTTGAGATCGATCAGGCCGAGCTGGTCGGCTGACTGGCAGGCGACGACCGAAAGGCCGTACGCCCGTGTGCGGTGATGGCGTTTGGCGATCACCAGAGCCAGTCGCTCCAACGCATGGTTCCTGATCTTGTCGAAGTGGTGCGCCGAGTTTCCATAGCGGAAGTAGGCGGACCAGCCGCGCAAGACGCGATTCACGTCCTCCACGATTACCTCGACCGGCAACAGCAGGCGTCGTCGGGCCGTGAGCTCACGCACCCGATCCCGGACCTGCCGCATCGCCTTCTCCGAAGGCCAGCGAGCAAGGAAGAGCACATGACGGTGCTGTTGCGAGCGAGCCCGCACCCAGCGGTGGTGGAAACCGAGGAAGTCGAAGCCCTCGCCACCCTCCTTCAGGTGCACGATCCGGGTCTTGGACGCCTTGGGCGCCAGACCGATCTCGGCCAGCATCGCCGTCAGGGCCGCGAGGGCGCCTGTGGCTTGCTGGCGACTTACGCACATCACCACCAGGTCGTCGGCGTAACGCACCAGCCGCCCGTAGCGCTGTGCTTGCCATGCCCGGTCAAGCCGGTGCAGGTAGACGTTGCACAGCAGCGGAGAGATGACCCCTCCTTGGGGAGTGCCGGAGACCGCGCCGCGTACCACGCCGTCCTCCATGACCCCGGCGCCGAGCATCGCGCGCAGGAGCTTGAGAACCCGGCGGTCACAGATCCGTTCCTCGATCGTTTGCATCAACCGCTCGTGCGGAATCGCCTCGAAACACGAAGCGATGTCCGTCTCCACCACCCACCGTCGTCCCTGCCAGGCCTCGTCGATGAGCACCTGCAGGGCGTCGTGCGCCGAGCGCCTCGGCCGAAACCCGAAGCTGTCGGTCACGAAGTCGGCCTCAAAGATCGGCTCGATGACGATCTTCGCCGCCGCCTGCACGATGCGGTCGCGCACGGCGGGGATCGAGAGCGGACGCTGCTCGGAGGTGCCGGGCTTGGGTATCCATACCCGGCGGGCCGGAAGCGGCCGCCACTGCTCTCCCTTGAGGCCCACCGACAACTCTTCGAGCAGCCGGGAGACTCCGTGTGCTTCCACATCGGCGATGGTGGTCCGGTCGATGCCGGGTGCGCCCTGATTGGCGCGCACCTGCACCCACGCATGCTCCAGAACGTCCCTGCGATGGACCTTGTCATAGAGCGCATGGAACCGTCGTTCGGGGTCGGCCTTGGCCGCCCGGTAGAGCGCCCGTTGCAGGGCTTGGACCTTGTCTTGCTCGGCGGGATTAGCCACGGGGGCACTCACCAGCCCTTCCCTGCACTACAAGCGCATCGACGAAGCAGCGGCCCTTCCCTTTACCGGCGGTTGTGTTGTCCGTCCGGCTCAAGCGGTACTACGGCCGCCTCCGACGCCCTCCCGGCTCCCCACCCACTTCCCGGTGTGAGCCGGTTATAGGGCGTGATGCTTCCGGCGGCAGGTCATGCGAGACCGCCGGGCCGGGGAGGGCCTCCCCAGTTCCCGCCGCCACCTTCTGAACGTTCCGTGCCCCATACGCCGGGGAGTCCTTCGCGGCTGCAAGTCCAGGCTCTTCACCGCTTCCGTGGCCTTCACCCTGATTCCCCGGGCTCGGCACTCCCTTTCCTCCGCCTTTGCAGGCGGGGCCTCTAACGACGCGGCAGGCTTCGCTTGATGCTACGGACCGCTCAGTCGCTCCCCCTGCAAGGGCTCTTGACGCTGGGCTTCGACCCGACCCGTTTCCCGGTCGAGCCGCCAGCCTGCTACCGGGCCTCCTGGCAGCTACCCGGACCGGACTTCCACCGGCAGGCGACGACGAGCTTGTCGTTGTCAGTTCACCCCAAGGGCGTCACCTCCAACTGTCTGGGCGCACGAAAGATCGAGGCTAGACACATCCTCTCACGAGTGCCGGCCCGCCACGTGAGGCCGGCATGGGCCAAGGGGCCGGCCGGCGCAACTCATCGGCCGGCCCCCTCACGCGGACGGTCAGCCATCGGCAGCGGCCTGTGGGCCTCCTGTCTCTTGCTGCGGCAGTGCATGCGTGTCAGAGGAAGCCGCCGCGGCTGCGGCGGTGAAAGCGCGAGCGGCCTCGATTCCGGCCCGGATCCTGCGGCGAGAGCTGTCGACGTCAGCGCCGGGCGGCAAAGTCGACAGGTTGGCTGCAACCGTGAGCGCTGCTCCCTCGGCCGCCGCCAGAGCCAGCTGAACGGCCACGCCGAGGTCGCTGGCTGCCTCGGGGCTGGCCCGGCCGGCAAGGGACGCGGCGAGCGCCAGCGCCTCTTGCGCCGCCGCGAGGGTCTCGAGTGCTGGCGCCGTGGCGTGCCACATGGCTCTCATCAGCGCCTCGCCTCGCGCCGCGCGCTGATCATCATCGTCCTCCGGCATTGCCATCGCATCGGTGATCGCCTCGAAGGCGAGCGCGTCCTCAGCAACGAGCTCGAGGAGCCGGCAGCGCAGCCGCTCGCTCTGCTCGAGCGCCTCGCGCAGCTCCTCGTCTTTCGCGACCACGTCGTCCCGGCCCAGACTCACGCGACAGACCATGGCCATGAGAGCGGCGGCGACGCTGCCGGTGAGAGCGGAGGCGCTGCCCCCCGCAGGCACCGGCGTGCCGGCGGCCAGGTCTGCTGTGAACGCGCCGACGGTCGGGTACGTTGGCTCTCGCATACGCTCTCCTCTCATCTTGGAGCGACGGGGCTCCGCTGTGACAACCCTCGGGGGCCTTGGCATCGCACGCCCGGTTCCGGCGGCACGCGAGGAAAGAGCCCGGTGCTGCCTTCACCGGGCTCTTTCATCCAGGTGCCTGCGTCGGTCGTCGATCACTTCTTGCGCACGGCATCCCGCGCCTTGTCCGCGACCTTGTCGGTCGCCTTCTTGACCTTGCCGCTCGCCTTGTCGACGTCGCCTTCGCGCTTCAGATCCTTGTTGCCCGTCAGCTCGCCTGCAGCCTTCTTGACGCGGCCCTTTGCCTCGTCTCCGGTCATGAGATCCTCCTTGCCTGCTGCTCTCCGATGGAGAGTGGACTCCGGATCGAAATCGGCGACCGCTGAAACGCCCATGGCCGGACCACCGATTCCTCCTGCTCCGTACACTGTGGCCATACCCGGCGGGGTCTGGGGGTAACCGTGTGCCTCGAGCAACACCGCGGCGGCGCACAGAGAGGAGTGGAAGGTAGCGTGAGGAACGGACCGATCGCGAGAACTGGTGGCCACCCGGCGCCTGTCAGCTCGCCGTCCGCTCGTCCTGCAGATCCTCCGGCGCCAGGGTGGTGACGACGACCTGTCCCTTGCGGCGCTCCCCGACCTTGGCCAGCGAGTCGAGCTGGCGCCTGTCCGCCTCGGTCAGCGGGGGCTGGATGAGGCTGCGCGGCCAGAGGCGCCGGGCCCTGACCACGTTCAGCTCCGCGGCGTAGAGCGTGAGCTGCGCCCGATGTACATCCAGCCGAGCAGGCCGACGACGATGGCGAAGGTCCCGTAGGTCGCGCTGGCGTGCTGCAGCTGATGGCCGACGACGCAGCCGCCCAAGGCCTGCAGCGCGGTCCAGGCCACGGCCTCGACGGCGGCCCCGACGCGAACGTCCGACCAGGACACGTCGGCGGTGGATTCCTCACGACCGCGAAGGGGAACGCCAAGGCACGCCAGCGTTGCTGGAGCCTGTCTAGCCGTCTGAGGGGGTTGACCATCTGCGGGCTCTCTCTCGTGAGCGGAGGGACCGTGCGTGCCGCAGGTCCGAGTACATGCCGGAGTCTTCCCCGCAAGAAGGGACATGAGACGCAGGTGAACACGACGAGAGCTTCCCGCATCCAAGCAGAGTAGATGTCGTGGGTCGAGGCGAGCGAGGTGCGGCGGTAGCCGCCATGCGGGTGGCGTGACCCCTTTGGCCTGGACGATGAGCGCCTACAGCCAGTGACGCAGCAGCCGCATGGTGAGAAGGACCACCGCGGCGATGACCACCATGAGCCCGATTCCCGCCCAGATGACCCACGAGTGCAGCAGGTACTTGGGCAACATCTTCACGCCAAGGATGGCGGCGATGAGGGTGGCCGGCAGGAGCGTCAGCGACACGATGGTAAGCACGCGCATGACGTTGGTGGTGCGCTGGGCCGTCTGCGTCATGAAGACGTCGAACGCCCCGACGACCATCTCGCGAGTGCTGTCGACGGCCTGCACCGCCATCTCGAGGCGATCTGCGAGGATCCCGAACGCCCGCGCCGACGAGCTGCCGGAGATGACGTCGAAACTCGGATGCGCCAAGGTCGCAAAGACCTGACGGTGCGGAGCAAGCCGGCGGCGAAGCCGGCCGATCTCGTGCCGCAGCTCGATGAGGCGCGCGACGACCTCGTTGTCGGCGCGGTCGCGCAAGATGCTCTCCTCGAGGTCGTCGATCGTGGCGTGCAGGCCGTCCAGATGGTCTAGGTAGCCGTTGACCATCCACTCAAGCAGGCGCGCCAGGAAGCTCGGTGCGTCGAGTCTGCCCAAGGCAGAATCGCCACGGAGGTGGTCGGCGAACTCCGAGAGAGAGCCGACTTCCCCATCATGCACGGTCACCAGCCAGTTATGGCCCACGGCGCAGATGAGCGCCTCGGATTCCGGCTTGGCCATGCTCGGCGGGAACGGAAGCACGCCGAGCACGAACGACTCACCGAAGTCGTGGATGAACGGCCTGCTCGTCGCTGCCACTGACATGGACTCGAAGTCGACGGGGAGCAGCTCGGCGACTCCCGCGACGGCCTCCTTCCGGGAGTCCACGTCCACCCACAGCAGGTCGCTGTCGGCGAGCCCATCCACGAGCGCCCCGTCGAGAGCGACCTCATGGTTGTCACCGTCGGCATCGTAGAGAAACGCGCTGAGGCCACCACCAACGTCGGGGGCGTCCTTTGCGCCGTCGGTGAAGCCTTTCGAGGGCACGCCCCCATCTTGGGCGTCAGCGCTCGGCCGCCGCGTGTGTTTGCGTGCTCTCTCTGCCATGACTGTCCTCATCCGGGGCCGGACGCCATCACCACGAAAGCGACCCCTCATGAACATATTCACCTTCCGGAACATGGCCCCTGCTCCAGGGATCGGGCCTGGGGCTTCGAGCCGGGACGGGAGAGGCCGACCCGCAGCCGGGCAAGACCGAGCCGCAAACGCAGACGGAAAGCGGCTATTCCGTCGAGTTCAGGCCACCTGTCGGCGACGTTCGCTGACCCCAGCTCATCAGCGCCTCATGTCTCAACAACGGGAGCCCCGAATCGCGTTTGTGGCGCAGGCGACCAGGGCCATGCTCTGCATAGCCAGTGGGCACGACCGGCGCGTAGAAGACAGCCGCGAAGCCCAGCCGGGAAGCTCCACTCACCTCGAGGTGAGGCCATGGGAGTCAACCTTCAAAGGCGTATCGCCTTCGTCGCCGCCCTGATCATCCCCGCCGTCGCAGTGCTCGCGCTGAGCGCCTCGCCGGCGCTCGCGGCACTCCCCCGCCACGGCAGGCTGGTGCTCGGCACCCGCCACACGGAGGGCCCGCTCGCCATCCTGATCATTGCTCTCGGCACGGCGGCGGGACTGGGGCTCGTGGCCATCAATGCGCGCCGCAGGCCCCATGTGCAGAACGCCGCGGCGAGCACGATCCCATTCGAGGCAAGTTCTCCCACCGACGCTGCAAACGGAGGGCGAAAGGCCGCCTGACGTCGCATCGCTTCTCTGACGGACGAGGCATCGCCGGCGCCGGACGAAGGTCCGCCGTCGGCGATGCGCTTGTTGCGACCGGGGGCGTGGGGTCCACAGCAAGCCGCCAAGACGCTGGGCAGCGACGTTGGCGAGCTACAGTTGAACGGAGGAGACGCTTCTCTCAGGCACTCCCGGCGAGACGCTCCGCAAGCCCGGCCTTGATGCGGCCACGCAGCTCCGCCGGTGCCGGCAGGCGACCCTCACGCATGAGCTCGACGAAGGCGCCGATCTCGTCTCGCTGCGTACCGCAGGCTGCAACAAGGCGGTCTCCGCGGGAGTAGAAAGCCGTGAAGTCGTTCGCATCCGGGTCACCGATGAGCTCGACCGCATCCCATCCCTGGCCGGCGCCCGCGTACCCGAGTTCTAGGTCGAAGTGCTGGGTCCAGAAGAAGGGCACGCCGGTGAAAGGCTCGCCTCTGCCCGCGATATCAGCAGCCGCGGCGCGACCGTGCTGCTCGGCGAGGCGCCAGTGTTCGATGCGCACGTCGCTGTCGGTGTGCGGCTCGCGGTAGCGGGCCACGTCGCCGGCGGCCCAGACGCCAGGTGCGACCCTGAGCTGCTCGTCCACGGGCAGGCCGCCGTCGGGGTCGAGCTCGACGCCGCGCACGAACTCCGTCGCCGGCTGGACTCCGATCCCGACGACCACGAGGTCCGCGTCCAGCGTGATGCCGTCGCCGAGCTCGACTCCCCGGACGGCGCCGTCGCCGACGACGCGACTGACGCCGTGCCCCAAGGCGAAATGGGTACCGCGGGCGATGTGGTGGGCCTGCACGACTCCGCCGACGTCCGCGCCGAGGATGCGCTCAAACGGCGTCGACTGCGGTCCGACGACGGTGACGTCGAGGCCGCGATGGACGAGGCTGGCCGCGGCCTCCATGCCGATGAAGCTCGCGCCGATGACGACGGCGCGCTCGGCGCCGCCGGCCGCGATGACGAGGGCCTCGGCGTCTTCCTGCGAGCGCAGCGTGAAGACGCCCGGCAGGTCCGCGCCGGGAACGTCAAGGCGGCGAGGCCGGGCGCCGCTCGCAACCAGCACGGCGTCTGGCGTCATGGTGCTTCCGTCGTCGAGCGTGAGCGTCCTCGTGGCGACGTCGAGCTCGGTCACGCGCGCGACGAGGCGCTCGATCGTGTGCTCCTCGTAGAACTCGGCTGAGCGCAGCGGCAGCGACTTGGCCTCGAGTTCGCCGGCCAGGAAGTCCTTGCTCAGGTTGGGACGGTCGTAGGGCCAGTGCTCCTCGGGGCCGATCATCACGATGCGGCCGATGAAGAACAGCTGGCGGAGCGCCTCGGCGGCGGCCGCCGCGGCGGCGCCGGCGCCGATGAGGGCGACCACACGCGGGTCCTGCTCGGGATCGCAGGCATACATCGGCATCGTGCGGCCGCGGTGCGGCTCCTCCGAGCGGTCGACGAACACGTCGTCACCGGCGACGCGCACGCGGAAGGCAGCGATGCCGTCGAGGGACGGCGGCTCGAGGAGGTCGCCGCTGCGCACGTCGAAGGTGGCCTTGTGCAAGGGGCACAGCAGGCGCGGGCCGTGCAGCGTGCCTTCGGGCAGCGGCCCGCCCCAGTGCGGGCACCGGGCCGCGGTCGCGTAGAAGCTCCCGTCGACCCGCGCGAGGAGCACCTTCTTGCCACCGACCAGCACCGTGGTCATCTGGCCGTCGTCCAGGTCGCTGGTGCTTGCGACGCGCTCCTCCATCGTGTCCTCCCCGGGCCGAGGCTCGCCCGAGCCCCATCACTTCGCGATCACCGTGTCGTTAGGATAACCGTTTAGGCGGGCGACTCTCCGTTGCGGTCGTGCTCGCCCTCTCGGCGAGGCCGGGGATGACGATGGATCTCGCCGCGGCGTTTGGCGTCAGTACGTCGTGCGACCCAAGCTTCTACTTCACGAGGACCACGGCATACATCGTCGCCAGGCTGGCGTGGATCTTGCACTCGTAGCGGTACGTCCCGGCTTTCTTGAACGTGCACGAGAATGTCTTGCCCTAGGCAAATCTCGCCAGGCGGGGGGCGGCGGGCGCGGAGTTCGGTGAGGCGGGGGTAGGGCGTGGCGGCTGACCCATTCGGACGATCGCTCGGGCCTGGAATCGGACCGTCGCCATCTCGCGCCCTCGCGGCGCGACACGCCGTTGGCAGACGTCAGTGAGAAGCTGGCTCGTGACGCTTGAGACCCGGCACCTCGGCTCTCAGGATGCCGAGGATCACCCGCTCGATGCCGTCGAGGAGCTCGGCGTCGTCCATGTCCCCGAGTCCCGCGGCCGGCCGGACCCAGGACTCAGCGGCGGCCCAGCCGAGGAAGAGCGACACGACGCAGGCGATCACTATGCGGGGATCGAGGTCCTTCTCGGCACGCTCGGACGGAGACCCGGACGCCGCCGCCCGCTCCGCGAGCTCGATGAGCCGTTCGGTGGCCTCGAACCTGCCGGTCGTGCGATCGTAGGGAAGACCGCTCATCGCTGAGCGCACGATGAGCCGGATGTGACTGCGGCCATACGCGAGCCCTTGCCGCAGCATGAGGCTCGCGTTCTCCAGCAGGTCGGGATTGTCGGGCGCCGCCGCCAGGATGGCGTTCTCGTTGCACGTGAGGACAGTGCGGAAGATATCGGCCTTGCTGCCGAGGTAGCGGTGCGCGAGGGCGTGTGAGACCCCGGCGCGCCCCGCGATGTCGCGCACGCTGACGGCGCTGTAGCCTTGCTCGGAGAACAGTTCCTGCGCCGCGACCAGGATGGCCGCGGTG
>Ga0209913_1000961_pt1 | contig 19288 bp, 15 predicted proteins | sample PersoiDNA2013203_FD_185805 | JGI IMG/M metagenome (GOLD analysis project Ga0209913, IMG submission 185805) | Permafrost soil microbial communities from the Arctic, to analyse light accelerated degradation of dissolved organic matter (DOM) -... | ecosystem: Environmental > Terrestrial > Soil >... | reverse complement strand
TAGACGGTGGGGAGTGGAAGCGCAGCGCCACCAACATCGGCAGCATCGGTCGCATCAGAAACAGCCGCAGCGGCCAGATTTTTCGCCAGAACGTTGATGCTCATCCCGGTCTCGTCGCCGACCGCAATCATCGGCATCCAGTTACCGAGCTGCTGCCGTCTGCGCTCAGCTTCCTCCGCGCGCGGGCCACGTCCGCGCACCTCTGATTCTTCAATGTAATCGAGCAGCGTCTTGGGCTTTTTTTGCTGCTTCCATTCCTTGGGATTGTTCAGCGTCGCAACGGCAGCATCAAGCTGCGCCAACCGTTTTCCCTGCGGTGAAATCTGCACGATGGTGTCGATGTCCTGTGTCGATACGGCGGGTATCGACGCATCCGATTGCGCGGCGATCGTCGGCGATGGATGAGACGTATCGTTCAGCGGCGTCTGGCCGGCAGGGATTCCAGAGATCATTTTATTTTCCTGGTTGCTGCAGCCATATCGGAGGTGCACAGCCATGTCGGGAGGTTCGCCGGGATGCAGATTCAGCCCATCGCTTTTTAGGAAGATGTATTGCACAGGCCTGTCAGAGTATCGTCAGAATCTCTGAAATCTTTACACCTGTTAAGGCTGAATATGCAAAAAATCTTCCCATGAAAAATGTGCTCACAAACCTGCGCCCACGTAGGTTGGCGAAACCGAATCAAAAGCATCTGGCCAAGAAAAAAAAACCGGCATCTGCCGGGCTTTTTGCTGAAGAAAGCTCATCGCAACGTATCGTCTCGCTACACCGGATCCACGTGCGTCATGACATCCAATACATGATGCTGCTCCATCACCCGCTGGCGTGCCAGTGCGGCGATGGCGTGGCCTTCGGTGACTGTCTGATTGCCGTCGAGTTCGAGATGCACGTCGACGATCGTCATGTCACCCATCTTGCGTGTGCGCAGGTCGTGCAAGCCGAAGACACCGGGTGTTGCCAGCAGCGTTTCACGTATGGCCTGCGACTCTTCTTCCGATACCGCCCTGTCCATTAAATCGTTGAGGGCTTGCCAGAAAAACACGGCGCCGGTGCGCACGATCATCAGGCCGACGATCAGCGCTGCAATCGGATCCAACAGCGGAAAGCCGAGCAAGTTGCCGGCAATCCCCAGCGCCACCACCAGCGACGATACCGCGTCCGAACGCGCATGCCAGGCGTTGGCGACCAGCATGCTGGATCGTACGCGCTCGGCGATGCCCAGCATGTAACGGAAGAGAATCTCCTTGCTCACCAATGTCGCCAGCGCCACCCACAACGCGGTCAGATGCACAGTCTGTACATTGAGCGTCTGCAGTTTGAAAAATGCCGACACCAGCATGCCTATACCGACCGCCAGCAAGGTGCCGCCCAGTGCCAGCGAGGCGGCTGTTTCAAAACGCTGATGACCGTATTGATGATCTGCGTCGGCCGGACTCCGGCTTTGCCGTGCGGCAAACAAGACGACAAAATCCGCCACCAGATCGGACAGCGAATGTACCCCGTCGGCGACCAGCGCCTGCGAACCGGAAAATATCCCGACGATGATCTGCAGCGTGGTCAGCACCAGATTGACGACGATGCTGACCAGTGTGCTTTTGCGCCCGGCCTCGTAGCGTTGGTCTGCGGCGGTGGATTCGTTTTTTTCTATACTTATCATATTGACAATTTGGCAAGAGCATCCTAAACAGACCTTGTACTTAGCGGCGATTTACAGGATGATCTTGCCACACAACAAAATCACATTTAAAGGAACCGGAATTCTTGCCGATTAGCTAAGCACAAGGACTTCCGAGAGATATCATGGAACAAACAAGGCCGCAATCGCTGTCGTTCAACTTCGACAGAGTCAGCGGAGAACTGGTCGCAGTGTTCACCCCGATTGAGGGTGTGCAGGTCCCCAATCTCGTGATTCTGAAACAAGCACTCACTGACGGCGGCTTTACCAAACTCTATATCGACGAAGCGCAGGTCAGCGATTTTGCTGCCAAGGCCACCACCGCCAAGGAGCCATTCTCGCAAAAAATCGGCGAGCGGCGCGACGGCGAGTTCCTGCTCGAAATTTCCGAAGACCTGATGGGCGCCTATCTGACGCTGGTGCCGCCACAAGGTGGCCGTGCACGCGCAGTGGAAGTGGTCAACGAAATACGCGCACGCGGCATCACGCACGGCATCATGCACGAAAAATTGCGTGGCGCCTTGAGCGCGGGCCAGTGTTCCAAATTACTGATCGCCAAAGGCGACGAACCAATCGAAGGCCAGCAAGCACGCTTTGAAAGCCTGCTGGAAGAAAAAGAAGAAGAACTCGCAGAAGTCGACGAAGACGCGGTCGTCAGCTACGCCGACCTCGGCCACCTGTTACTCATCAATGTCGGCGATCCGCTGATGCGTCGCATCCCGACGGTCGAAGGCGTCAACGGCGTCAACCTCAAGGGTCAGGCCGTCCTGGCCAAACCGATCACTGAAATCACTTTCAACAAGGATTGCGTCGGCACCGAAGTCAAGGAAGACAATCCCGACCTGCTGGTGGCCGCCATCGCCGGTCAGCCGTCCCTCATCACCAACGGCGTGAAGATCAATCCTATCGTTGAAATCGAAGACGTCGATCTCAGCACCGGCAACGTCACCTTCTCCGGCACGGTCAAGATCAAGGGCGATGTCAAAACCGGCATGCGTCTGCATGTCGCCGGCGATGTGTTCGTGCACGGCACGGTCGAAGCGGCCGAGATCATTGCCGGCGGCAATGTGTTCGTCAAGGGTGGCATCATCGGCCACTCGGAAACCCAACCCGGCGTGACTGCCTCCATCGCCGCGCGTATCAAGGCGGAAGGTTCGGTGCAGGCCCTGTTCGCGGAAAGCGCACTGATTGAAGCACGCCAGGACATCATGATCGCCGGCAACGCGCGCCAGTGCGAAATGATGGCAGGTAACGAAATTCTGGTCGGCAAAACCAACCCGAAGCTGGGGCAGATCATCGGCGGCCGCGCGCAAGCCACCATGATGGTCAAGGCCGTGGCACTCGGTTCACCGAGCGCCGCCACCACCAAAATCCAGGTTGGTCTCGACCCCTATCTGGAAGAAAAGCTGCGCGCCAAGGAACAGGAATTCCAGAAGAAGCTGGATGAACTCGACCGCACCATCAAACAGATCGCGCACTACAAGCAAAATCCTGAAAAAGCCAAGAACGGCGTCGGCGAAGAAGCTGAGCTCAAACGCAAGTTGCTGGCGCAAGAAGTCAAAGACCTGATCGCTGAACAGACCGAAATGAAAGAAGATCTGATCGCAGCAGAGTCAGCCCGCATCGTCGCCGTCAAGACCGTCTACGAAGGCGTGGAAATGCGCATCGGCCGCCAGGTCTGGCAAGTCCTCAGCGACCTTGGTGGCGGTACGGCGCAACTGCAAGGCGGAAAAATTTCTTTCGGCGGAAAGTAAGCAGCTTCATGGCCGATTTACCCTTGCTCGACAGCGAGCGTTTGCGCGCACTGGCGCAACGCAGCGCTGCAGTGACCGCCGATTGCTCGTGCACTGAACCGGCCCTTATTGCGTGGGCCAGCACACCGCTGTCCTTCCCTGAATCGCAATTGAAGGACATCGGCACGCTGTACGTCGATCCTTACGATGAACCCGGCTTCGCCGAGTATCACCCCGGCGGCACGCGCTACGAATCGGCCGATGCGCCGATAGCGCCGCTCTACTTTCCTTATAACCGCTGCAATGTCGCTGCCTGCGAGGTGTGCGGCCGCTGTTATTTGCGCTACACCGAAGCCGGCGGCTATTTTGTGGATCGCCGCATCCGCGCGCTGAACCAGCCTGAACTGATTGTGGACGCCGCATTGCCTGGGTAATTTGCGGTTGATTTCATTGCCGTTGCTTCCGGCTTACTTTATTTCGATTTCGGCGGCTGCATGCGCATGGCAGTCATGAGGCCGTAAGCGCACAAGGATTCGACACCGCCACGAAACGCCGCCACTTCAATCTGGCAAATACTCAGAGATCTTCCACTCTTGATGACTTTGCCGCGTGCGACGAAATACTCGCCCTGCGCAGGCGCCAGCAGATTGAGTTTGAACTCCGTCGTCAGCACATCTTCGCCCTCACCGAACAAGCTCATCGCGGCATAACCGCCCGCCGTATCGGCAATCGTGGCGCTCATGCCGGCATGCAGAAAACCGTTTTGCTGCCCAAGCTCCGGCCGAAAATCCAGGCGGATTTCGACCAAACCCGGCGTGACCGTTTGCAGTTGCGCACCAATGGTTTGCAAGGCGCGCTGCCGTGCAAAACTTTCTTCCACGCGCGTGGTGAATTGCGCATCCGCTGCCTGCATGCTCTTGCCCGTCATCCTGATCTCCTTTTCATCGTTTTCAGCGATCTTACCGCAGACCCTACTTACCCGGCAGCGCGTGCAGTTCGCTCTCCATGAGGATCTGGAACAGTGTGTCGGCCGGACGACTCAGACGCTTTGCCGTCAGCGCGACATATTCAACATCGGGGAATACCGGCAGGCTGGCATGATTCAGCGGCAAGGTCAGCTCGCGCGTTGCCAGATGCTGCGGCAAGATCGTCAATCCCAATCCACCGCGCGCAGCAGCCATGCAGCCGGCGTGGCTACCGCTAGTGCAGACAATGCGCCAGTGATGCCCTGACGCCCCCAAGGTGTTGAGAATGGTGGCGCGCGTCACGCTGGGCTCAGGCAGCAGGATCAGCGGCAATGGCTGGTTGAGATCCACCGTCGTTTCCGGCCGTGCCAGCCAGACCAGCGGCGTGCGGAACATGGCTTGCCCGCGCTGCTCGCCGGGACGGCGCTTGCCGACGATCAGATCGAGCTCACCGTTGTCCAGGTGCTGGTAAAGCTCACCGGTCAGGCCGATGGTGATTTCGAGTTCCACTTCAGGATGCTTGTTACGGAACAGTGCCAGCATGTCGGGCAGCGGCCCCATCGCCAGATCGTCCGAGGTACCGAAACGCACCCGGCCGCGCAGTCGCGGTGCATTGAACTGCGCCTCGGCGCGGGCATGGGCTTCCAGGATCAGGCGCGCGTGGATCAGCAGGCTCTCGCCGTCGGCAGTCAGCGCCAGCGAGTGCGTGTCGCGTACGAACAGACGGCGTCCGGTGCTGTCCTCCAGACGGCGGATGTGATCGCTCACGCTCGATTGCGTGAGGCCAAGCCGTCGCCCTGCTTCGGTAAAGCTGCTGGAGGCGGCAACGGTGCTGAACGTCTTCAGCCAGACGGGATTGAACATGGAAGCTCCTGAACTCCTCAACGTTAACGGTCATCGGTATATCCGATCACAGTCAACGCGATCAAAGGGGTTCCCGATGATAGCTGTTTTTTCTATCATGTGACAAAGGGCCGGAATTGTCATTTCCATCCCGCCCGCCGCCTTTTTCCTATCCCTTCCTTACTGCCATGAAACGTTACCTTCCCGACACCTTTACGCTGATGCTGCTCGGCACGGTGTTGCTCGCCACCTTGCTGCCGGCGACCGGCTCCTTCGAAAGCTTCATGCATCTGGCCAGCAATACCGCCATCGCGTTGCTGTTTTTTCTGCACGGTGCGCGCCTGTCACGCGAAGCGGCGCTGTCCGGCTTCAAACAGCCGCGCCTGCACCTGCTGACGCTGGCCAGCACCTTCATTCTCTTTCCACTGCTGGGGCTGGCCCTGCAAGCCTTGTTTCCAGGTCTGCTGACACCGGACCTGTGGCTGGGCGTGCTGTTCGTCTGCACCTTGTCGTCGACGGTGCAATCGTCGATCGCGTTCACCTCCATTGCGCGCGGCAATGTACCGGCAGCCATCTGCGGCGCTACCGCATCGAACCTTCTCGGCATCGTCTTCACACCGATTCTGGTGACCTTGCTGCTGCATCGCCATCATGACGGCGGGGGAATCGAACAAGTCACCGGCATCCTGCTGCAACTGCTGCTGCCTTTCGTACTCGGCAACGTGCTGCGCCCATGGATCGGCGAATGGGTCTTGCGCAAGAAGAGCCTGCTGGCCGTAGTCGATCGCGGCGGCATCCTGCTGGCGGTATATGCGGCGTTCAGTGCGGCGGTGGTGCAAGGCGTGTGGCATTTGTTCCCGCCGCAACAACTTGCGCTGCTGGTGCTGGTCAATGCGATCCTGTTGGGCGGCGTGCTGGTGCTGACTACTTTCGGCAGCCGCGCACTGGGCTTCTCGCGCGAAGATGAAATCGTGCTGGTGTTCTGTGGTTCCAAGAAATCGCTGGCCTCGGGCATCCCGATGGCATCGGTGCTGTTCAGCAGCACCGGCGTGGGTATCGTACTGCTGCCGATCATGGTATTCCACCAGATGCAGCTGATGCTGTGCGCCGTGCTGGCGCGCCGCTATGCGGAGCGCACTGACACCAAGGAAGCAGCAGAAGCCAGCGTGGTCGTTTAGTTCTCTCCCGTTTTCTTTCGCTTTCGTCCGCCTTGCTTCCCGCGAGAAAGGAAAGGCTACTGACACAATGGTGTCAGTAGCACTAGCTCATGATGTCTTCCATGCCAACCGGCATACCAACCAAGACAACAAGGAAAACATCATGACTACCCAAATCAACTGGTTCGAAATCCCGGTCACCGATCTGCCGCGCGCCGCCAAATTCTACGAAACCGTGCTGTCGGCAAAACTCAACATCACTTGCGTCGGCCCCGCTGCGAGTGAACCCTCGATGGCGATCTTCAACAATGCCGCGGGTCAATCTGCCGGCTGCCTGCTCATCTCCGACGCTGCCAAACCTACCAGCGATGGCGTGCTGGTGTATCTCTACGCAGGCCCCACGATTCAGAATGCCATCGACCGCATCGTGCCGGCCGGCGGCAAGATCGTGCTGGACAAACTGGAATTGCCGAACCAGCTCGGTTACATCGCCCGCTTCATCGACACCGAGGGTAACCGCGTCGCCTTACATGCGATGCAGTAAATGAAATAAGCAGCGCGCCCTGCCGGCCCTCTCTCGTCAATGTGCAAAAACAATCCAGACACGAAATGGCGGCAGCGCATCCGAGTCATGCCAGAATGGCACCCTATCCCTTTCTGGCAGAACCCATGCGCCGAGCCGACCGCCTGTTTCAGATCACCCAATACCTGCGCGGACGCCGTCTCACCACGGCGCGCCAGCTGGCCGAATGGCTGTCGGTATCGGAGCGCACCGTCTATCGCGACGTACGCGATCTGTCGCTGTCGGGCGTGCCGGTAGAGGGTGAGGCGGGCGTCGGCTATCGCATCAACAAATCGGCTTTCGATCTGCCTCCGCTCATGTTCTCTCCTGACGAAATCGACGCGCTGGTGATTGGCATGCGCATGGTGCAGGCCTGGGGTGGTCCGCAACTGGCGGCCTCGGCTGCAGCGTCGCTGGCCAAGATCGTGCTGGCGCTGCCCAAGGACAAACGCGACTTCGTCGAGAATACCGCCCTGTTTGCGCCGAGCTTCCATATCGAAGCCGCACATGGCGAACGCCTGGAAGAAATCCGCCAGGCCATCGGCCGCCGTTGCAAGCTGCGGCTCGACTACGTCGACGCGCGCGGCCAGGCGACACAGCGCGTGATCTGGCCGCTGGCTTTGTATTTCTGGGGTGGCGGCTGGTCGATTGCGGCGTGGTGCGAGACGCGCAGCGACTTTCGCTCGTTCCGTCTCGATCGCGTCAATCAGATGATCGATGCCGACAACTACCCCGACCAGAGCGGTCGCCGTCTTGCCGACTTTGTGCAGGCAGCGAAAAAAACGCAGTATTAGAAATCCGCATATCCAGATGCCAATATCTTCGTTCGCACGCGTGAATGAAAGGTTTAGTCTGTGGACACGTCTCCTCCGAGGCGCGCCCACGACAACCGAGGTCTCCATGCATCGCGCGACGAACAAGAACAGCTACGCCCCCGCAGCATCCACCGTCCCTGCCGCCATCGATGTCTCCGGCTTCAGCCTGGCTGATCGATGTGTCCTGTGCGTGGGCGGCCTGACCGGCGCACGCAACCACTACCGCCACGCCATCGAAGAACGCCAGGGCCGCTTCATCCATCACGACGGCGGCCGCGAAGACAGCCTGCACCGCTTGCAGCCGATGCTCAACGGCGCCGACATGGTGGTCTGTGCCTCCGGCAACATCAGCCACAACGCCTACCATCTGGTCAAACAACTCTGCAAAAAAATGGGCAAACCCTGCGTCATGGTCAAAGGCACCGGCATCGCCTCCTTCATCGACGGCCTGGGCAGCCTCAGCGGAAAGTTAACATCCTCGCAACGTGGAGAAACCGTCCTTAAATCAGGACGGCACGCTTAAAGCAGTCATCCGCCGCAAGGCTGCGGTACGGGCCGTCTGGCCAGCCGCAGCGACGAAGACAGTACGAACGTACGGCAAGGAGCTGCAACAACGCCAGACGGCCCGCACCGCAGCCTTGCATTAGCAAAAAAAGGAAAAGCCCCCTACAATCTGCGCATCGCACCATTCACTATCTGACGGCGTCTGCGAGAAGACGCCGCGCGCAACAGGGAGTTTGTTTGAAAATCATCCATCGCATCGCGTTCGCCTGCGCGCTGCTGGCGCCGAGTGTTACCGGCCTTACCGGTATCGCCAATGCAGCACCGGCGGCGACCTTCGGCATCGAAGTCGGCAACGCCCTGTTGTGCCTGAACCAGCTCAACAGCAAATACTTCTACGACTATCTCTTTGAAGCCTTCGGCAAGCCGTACAAGAATGAAGGCGGCGCCTATTGGTTCAAGGCAGCCGGCAGCAATATCTGGGGCATGGAAATCACCGACGTGCTGGTCAACGACAGCAGCAGCCCGGCCGATTTCATCGGCGCCGTGGTCAACGGCACGCCGCAGGCGCTGTCCGATGCCATCGGCAAAAGCGTCGGTATCCGCTATTCGCTGGAAGACAACAGCAAGTATTCGCAGCGCCAGTCGCAAGCCGGCAGCATCATTGCCTATGCCGACACCAAGGCAAAGATCTACTGCGCCAAATCCAAATACCTGGTGCCTGGAAAACAGTAACTCGTCAGCGCGCACGATAAAAACGGCCTCCGCAGGTAATCCCTCCGGAGGCCGTTTCGTTTTTGCATCTCATTGCTGCATCGGCAGATTAGTCCGCAGCAGGGAAATCCAACACGGTGTCATTGACGCGGTTGAACAGATTGGTCAGGTTGATCGCCGCCATCGCCAGCAAGGTGTCGACGATTTGCGCATCGGTATAACCGGCAGCTTTGACGGCATCCACAACTTCCACCGGCACGGTGCCCTTGGTGGTCGCCAGATAGTGGGCGAAAATCGATAACGCATCCAGTTGCGCGTCGCCCGAGCTTTCGGCGTGGCGCAGGCCGACGACGGCTTCGCTGCTCAGGCCGAGACGTTTCGCAGCGAAGCTGTGCGCGGCGAGGCAATAATCGCAACCTGCTACTTCACTGACGGCCAGCTTGATGGCTTCAACTTGCTTGCCCTTGAGCGAGCTCTTGCGCAGGGCGGAATCCATGCTGAGTACAGTTTCCAGCACGAGCGGGCTGTTGCTGCCGATGGTCGCGTAAGCATTCGGTACTTTGCCGATGGCGGCCTTGATGACGCCAAACAGTTGTGCGGCCTGGCCGGTTGCGGAGGCGATATCCTGAGTGTAAAGACGAGACATGATGAATCCTTTCAGTAGTGTTAGTCGTGTTCAGCGAATATTCAATAAGAGAAACGTGACAACCGGCCTGGCGTCGCATTGGTATTTATGTTCAAGCGCGGTATGGAATGAAGTATAGGGAGGCGTGATGAAACTTTTAATGGCAAAATATGCCAATAAATTGATCAATCGTACCAATTCAATGTAGACCGATTAAGATGAGCTCTTCAGATGCCCTCAGCCGCCTGCTGGCGCTGTATCCGGTTCGTACCGTGGTGGATATTCACTGCCATTTCGGCGCGCCATGGCGCCTGGAGGAGCAACCTGCAGCGGCCGGCGTCGCCCGCTACCACATGATCCTGAGCGGAACCGCCCTGCTCGACGCGGAAGATCAACGAGGCACGGCGTTGCAGCCCGGCGATATCGTGTTCTTTCCGCACGGATCCGCGCATACCCTCCATACCGCCGGACGAGGCAAACAGGCCTTGCCGCAAGATGCGCCGCGCCACGACGAAGATTTTTTAATCCGCAAGCAAACCGCCAACGTCGACAGCGGCACCAAACCGCGTACCGACATTCTGTGCGGCCAGTTTCATTTCGCTGCAGACACGGCCTCGGCCTTGTTGCGTTCGCTGCCGCCGGTGATGCTGGTGCGCACGGCAGGACGCGCCGACTTCGCCGGACTAGGCTCCTTGATGAGCATGCTCAGCGTCGAAACAGAAACGCCGCGCCCTGGCGCCCACGCGGTAACAACGCAATTGTCTTCCGCTTTGTTTGCGCTGCTCATGCGTGCCTGGCTGGATCAGGAAGAGGCACGCAAAGTCCCGGGCTTGTTCGCGCTGCTGGCATCGCCGCGTTTGCAGCGCGCGCTGCAATGCATGCTAAGTGAACCCGGACGCGCGTGGTCGCTGGAAGAGCTGGCCGACGCCTGCCACATGTCGCGCACCACTTTTGCAAGGTTGTTTCGCGCTACTGCAGGCGCCACACCAGGAGAAGTTCTCACGCGCACGCGCATGGCGCAGGCTGGTTATCTGCTGGCCGACCGGCAGCACAGCGTGGCCGACGTCGCTGAAGCAGTCGGCTACCAATCGGAAGCCTCGTTCAACCGCGTCTTCAAACGCCACTTCCACATCGGCCCGGGCCAATACCGCCGCGAAGCGCGCCAGGTCGTCAATGCAAAGCTCAATACAAAGGACAATGCCAGCGTATGACTATACTTTTAAAGTATCAAGATATATAAATCGAGATATTTTACATAGCAAAATGCGGCTCCTATAATCGCTCCAGATAAGAACAACAATGCTCAGGGATAAATGCCGATGCCAATAATGCGGCTGCATGAGCAGGAGACCGCAACAGCACACTACTTGGCGCTTTATTGATACTGATACTGCGCACAAGCACGCCGTCCCGGCTTTCTGCCCGTCGAAAGACCTTGCCTCCCTGTTGATCCGAATCATTTGCCGATGCAAGGGAAGTCAACATGGCCATGGCCGCCGCTATCAAGATCACAAGTGCCTCGTTGCTGGCAGCCGCCTTGTTGCTGCCGTTGGCGAGTTACGCAAAGAAATCCGCAGAAGATATCCCGCCGCCGCAAATCGTCACGCTTGCTCCGGGCGCCCAGCAATACGCTTTTGCCATCTACGCCAACAACTCGCTGAGCGAAACCAACACCTCCATCACGCGCGCCATCATTCTGGAGCACGGTGTCAAGCGCGATGGCGACCGCTACTTTGAAACCGGCCTGGAGTTCCTGCGCAAGGCCAAACTCGAGCAGACGCACAACCTGCTGTTGACCCCCAATTTTCTGACAGAAGGCGATAGCTTGTCGGACAGCAAGATGGCTTTGTGGCGCGGCGACAATTGGATGCAAGGTCAGGATTCGACACACGGCAAGACCGGCGTCAGCGCGTTCCGCGTGTTTGACGACATCACTGCCTTCCTGACCTCCGGACGCTTCCCGGCATTGAAGGAAATCGTCTTCATCGGCCACTCCGCCGGTGCGCAGTTGATGCAACGCTACGCCGTGCTGAACAACACCGACGAAAAACTCAGGCAAGCCGGCGTCAAAGTGCGCTACGTCATTTCAAGCCCTTCGTCTTATCTTTATCTGGACAACAACCGTCCGACCGGTAATGCGGATAACGGTTTTGCACCGGCCGGCGGTATCACCTGCCCCGGCTACGACAACTACCGCTACGGCCTCGGCGAGATGCTGCCTTACGGACAAGGACTGAACGGTGAAGCGCTGTTCAAACGCTATGCCGCACGCGACGTCACCTACATGGTCGGCAGCAAGGACAACAACCCGAATCACCGCTTCCTCGACAAGGCCTGCGGTGCCCGTCTGCAAGGTTCCAACCGTGTTGAACGCCACGACAACTACGTGCACTACGAACAATTCCTCGCCAAGAAATGGCAAACACCAGTGCACCACCCCGACTTTGAAGTCCCGGGTGCAGGCCATGAAGCCGGCGGTTTGTTCGGATCGGACATCGCTGCGGAAAAGATCTTCCCGGCGAAATAACTAACACAGCAGCAAGCAACACCAACGACGGCGCCGCAATAACACACTGACGAGCGCCGCGTAAAAAACAGAAGAATCAGGAGACAGGGAAATGAACAAACCACGTTTTGCCGCGCATCGCCGGCGCGTGTTGGCATCGGCGTCGGCGTCAGCCGGTCGCATGCTGACCATGCAAGTGCTGACCATGCTGGCCGCTGCACCGGTAGCGGTCTATGCACAAACGCCGCCGAGCTCCGGCAGCATCTTCGACGCAAATCGCCAGCAACTGACGCCGACCGACCGGGAGCGCCTGCAACAACAGGATCAGGGGCAGCCACGCCAACGCGTGCAAATCGAAAAAGAAACGCAGGACACCGACGATGCCGGTTCGTCGCCCGTGCAGCAGGCTGCCGTCAGCGTCAAGGTCAGCAGCTTTGCACTAAGCGGCAACGCCTCCATCGACGACGCCGCGCTGCAAGCCGAACTGAATGAATTCATCGGACAGGAATTGGATTTCAACGGGCTGCGCAAAGCTGCTTCGCATGTCACCAATCTCTATCGCGCCCGTGGCTATCTGGTCGCACGCGCCTACCTTCCGGCGCAAGAGATCCGTGACGGCAGGATCTCCATCGCCGTACGCGAGGGCGTCATCGGCCAGGTCATCGCCGACACCGATACCAATGTGCGTCTCGACAAGAGCATCATCCAGCGCTTTCCGGACGAGCTCAAAACCGGCACCGTCATTCGCGAGAGCGAACTAGAAAGCACCTTGCTGCGCCTGTCCGACATCTCAGGCGTCTCGGTGCGTGCATTGCTGCGCCCTGCTTCGGTTGCCGGCGCCACCGACATCGTACTCAAGATCAGCGAGATGACCGCGATCACCTCGCGCGTCTCCATCGACAACTACGGCAACTATTACACCGGTGCCAACCGCCTGTCGGCCAACATCAACCTGAACGATGCGCTGGGTCTGGGCGAGAGCTTCGGCATCAATACCCAGAACTCGTTTGAAGGCCTGCGCATCGCCGGACTGAGTTTTTCGCTGCCGCTCGGCAGCAGCGGCGTCTCCATCGGCGCCAGCATCGCCGAACTGGAATACAACGTCGGCAAGAACCTGAAAGACGCACAGGCCAGCGGATCGGCCAAGGTCTCGAGCTTCTTCATCAACGACTCGCTGTACCGGTCCCGCAAGGCCAATATCAATCTGTCGCTGGCGGCCGAGTTCCGCCACTTTCAGGACATCACCTCGGCCACCACAGTCAACAAGTCGGCGCGCTTCTGGAGCGCCACGCTTTACGGCGACTGGCGCGACAACCTGCTCGGCGCGCCAGGCAACAACAGCTGGAGCCTGCGCTACGGTCGCGGCCAACTCGACAAGGAAACACCTAACGACGCCGCGCTCGATGCCATCACGTCCAAGGCTGCGGGCAACTATGAAAAGGTCAACGTCGCTTACAGCCGCCTGCAACAACTCGGCGGCGGCTACTCGTTGCTGGCGGCAGTCAACGCGCAGTACGCCAACAAGAATCTCGACGCATCGGAAAAAATGAGCCTGGGCGGCCCCAACGGCGTGCGGGCGTATCCGGTCGGTGAAGCGGCTGGCGACGAGGGCGTGCTCGGCCGCGTGGAGCTGCGCAAGCTGATTGGCGTCTATGGCGGCGCAGTGGTCGAGGGCGCGCTGTTCGCCGATGCCGGTCGCATCACCGTCAACAAGTCGCCGTGGGACACGACGCAGAATTCGCAGTCGCGCTCCGGCTATGGCGTCGGTCTCAACGTCTATCACAAGGATCTGGTGTTCAACGCCAGCGCCGCCTATTCACCGGGCGTCAATCCAACTACGGAACAACGCAACGCGCGCCGCTTGTGGGTATCGGTATCGGGTTCGCCGCAAGCCTTCTCCAGTTTCGGTGCCGACACCACCGGCAAGGGCGAGGATTTCGAAGAACCGGAAACCGCGTTCGTGATCTACGGCTCGCTCGGCCTGGTCCCGGAGTTCGTCAACCGCGATGGTGCGACGCCGGCAGCCACCGCCGATCAAAGCAAGCTGGCCACACCCAACGGCCGCAACATGCCGGGCTTCTGGCGCGTGCGCGACAACGTCTCCTACATCGGCGCGCACAGCGGCATCCAACTTTACGACCAATGGAAGTTCCTGTGGCAGCTGGAAATGGGCCTGTCGCTCAACTACACCAACCGCAGCGCCGAGGCCGTTCCTGACTGGACGCACTCGCAAGACCTGCGCAACACCGGCGTCGCCTTCAGCAATCCGTCGGCAGGCACGCTGATGTATGGCCGCTGGGACACGCCGATGAAAGAAAGCACGACTTCTTTCGATCCCTTCCAGGGCCTGACCAGCGCCGCGCATTACAACATCATCGGTTCGCCGGGCTTCGTCACCAGCATCACCAAGAACTCCGGCCCGGTCGGCGACGCCATCAACTCCAACAACGACGATGCCGCTTTTAATCGCCGCCAGGATGGCCTGATCGGCTACTGGTCGCCGAAGCTGTATGGTTTCCAGCTCAAGCTGGCGTATTCCAATAATGGGATGAAGGCAGCCTCGGACGTCGCCACCGGCTATATCTACGGCGGCAGCCTGTCGTATGAGCACGGTGGGTTCTCTGCAGTGGTCGCGGCGGAACAGCACATCAACTATTTCGGCATCGCCAGCCTGGGGCGCGATGCGCGCGGCGTCGGCAGCAGCACGCATGTGACGGCAGGGACGTCATCAAGCGACTTCAGCTTCCGCTACGGTATCGCCTACGATTTCGGCAAGACCAAGATCTCGCTGATCGCCGACGACCTGTCCTATTCGGAATCGGGTGTGGTCAACAACAGCACCACCTCCAGCGACTTGTCGAACTATCGCCGCCGCGCCTATATGCTCGGCATCTCGCATCAGATCGGCGCGCTGGAGCTGCGCGCCAGCGCAGCCAAGGCATTGGCGGGCGATTGCAGCATGATCGGCGGCAGCACGTCCGGCAACGTCAAATGTTCAACCGACGGCATGGGCGCCAAATCGCAGGCGATCGGCTTCTCCTACAAGTACAGCAAGCAGACGCGCTTCTTCGGGCAGTACGTGGTGTTGCGCAATGAAGCGCTGGCCAACTACAACTTCGCCGTCTCCGGCGTGCTCGGCGCCACCGGCCTCTCGCCGGGCGTCGGCACCACCATCCGCGCCATCGGCGTGGGCGTCAACTACACTTTCTGAGGCCTGTCATGACGACGATGACCAAGCTCACTCGCACACGCTCCGTAAAAAAAATCAATCCTGCACTCAAGCCGGCCTGCGTCGCAGTCCTCACCGCCTGGTGCGGTCTGACGGTGCTGCCGGCGCATGCGCTGGATGCCAGCGCCTTGCCGACTAACGGCCAGATCACCGCCGGTAACGGCAGCATCGGCCAGAGCGGCAATACGATGACGGTCACGCAAACCTCCGATCGCATGGCGGCCACCTGGAACACGTTCAACATCGGCGGCAGCGCGACCGTCAACTTCGTGCAGCCGACATCCTCTTCGGTCGCGCTCAATCGCGTGACCTCGGGCGATGCCTCGCAAATCCTCGGCCAGCTCAACGCCAACGGCAAGGTCTATCTGATCAATCCATCCGGCATCCTGTTCGGGGCCGGTTCATCAGTCAATGTCGGCGGTCTGGTCGCCAGCACGTTGAACATTTCCGACGCCAACTTCATGGCCGGGAAGAACATCTTTGAACTGGAAGGCACCGGCGGTTCGGTCATCAATCAGGGCAACATCACGGCGGCCGACGGCGGCTATGTCGCGCTGCTCGGCACACAGGTGCGCAACGAAGGCAACATTGTCGCGCGCCTCGGCAGCGTGGTGCTGGCCGCCGGTGAAAAGATGTCGCTGGACTTCAATGGCGACGGCCTGATCAATGTGGAAGTCAGCAACGCCACACTCAACGCCAACGTCGTCAACCAGGGCCTGCTCCAGACCGACGGCGGCACGGTCATCATGACGGCGCGTGCGACTGATGCCATGCTGTCGAACGTCGTCAACAACAGCGGCGTGATCGAGGCGCGCAGCCTGCAAAATCGCAATGGCAGCATCCTGCTCGATGGCGGTGACTCGGGCGTCGTCGCCAACAGCGGCACGCTGAATGTCTCCGGCGTCAACACTGGTGAGACCGGCGGCACGGCGAAAGTGCTCGGCCAATACGTCGGCCTGTTCGACGGCACGCGCATCGACGCCTCCGGCGACGCTGGCGGCGGCACCGTACTGGTCGGCGGCAACTATCAGGGCAGCGGTACGGAACGTCAGGCCGAAGCCGTCTACATGGGTGGCGACGCCACCATCAAGGCCGACGCCATCACCCGTGGCAACGGTGGTTCGGTGGTGCTGTGGTCAACCGGCAGCACGCGCTTCTACGGCGACATCAGTGCGCAAGGTGCCGGCGCGACAGGACGTGGCGGCACCGTGGAAACTTCCGGCCATGATCTGGAAGTCAATGGACTGGTGCATCTGGGCGCGGCATCCGGACTGGGTGGCGACTGGCTGATCGACCCTTACAATATCAATATCACCAGCGCAGCCAATGCAACCGGCGCCACCTCGACAGCGCCGTTTACATCAAGCGGCGCCTCCAGCTCCAATCTGAGTTCAGCCACGCTCAATGCTTCGCTGTCGGAAGGCGGCAACGTACGTGTCTACACAACGTCCGTGGGCGGAACTTCAGGCGACATCAATGTGCTCGACAACGTCAAGGCGGTCGGTAATGCGTCGCTGACCTTGCAGGCACATCGCAACATCGTGATGAGTAATTTCTCGATCAGCAACGCCACCGGAAAGTCATTGAATGTGTCGTTGTTTTCCAACTTCAACAATTCCGGTAATGGCTCGATCTCATTAACCAACAGCACAATCTCCACCAACGGCGGCTCTCTGACAATGAGCGGCGGTCTGGATCCTGCCACCGGCTCGGCCGGCACCGCCGTCAACAGCAGCTCGGCCGTCCTCATCAGCGGTTCGACGCTCAACACCAGCGGCGGGAACGTGACCATCCGGGGCGCCATCGCCAGCAATGTGACCACCAATAGCAGCGCTGTGCAAATCACCGGTTCGACTATCGATGCCGGTGGCGGCAGCATTACGATTCTTGCCAATCAGTCCAGTACAACCAGTACGGGTGACGCCTTCATACTTACTAGTGGCAGCCGCGTCGTCACTAACGGCAGCGGTTCGATCAGTATCGATAGCACAAATCTGGGCAACGGCAACGGCACACGTATTTTCAGCACCAACAACACTATCGCAGCAGCCGGTTCCGGCAATGTCACGATCAGCGGCAATGCAACGTCCGGCTTCGGCGTCCTGGTGTGTTCGACTGCCGCCACGTCGTCGCAAACGATCACCGTCGGCAGCGGCGCGCTGACCATCAACGCCAACAGCAACGGCTTCGCAGGACCCGGACGCGGCGTCTATCTGGCAGCAAGCGGCACTGGTTCCGTCGTATTGAACTCAACCGCCGGCGGGACAATCAACGTCAACGGCAACAGCACCGGCAGTTACGGCACGGTACTCAATTCCACCGGTGCCAGTTCACTGATCAGCATCAATACTGCAGGCAACATCAATATCAACGGCACCACCTCGGGCGGCACCACGCCGTCGTTGGCTTTGATAGCTTCCGGCAACGGCACCAGCTCAGCCGTCGGCTCGCAGGTCAACGTCACCAGCACTGCCGGCAACATCACGATGACGGCCAACAACAAAGTCATCAACAACTCCAGCGGTTCGTTCAAGGCTCTGTCGCTGGATGTCGGCGGCCAGTATGCCGCCGTGAATATCAAGACCACCACCGGCAACATCAGCCTCAACGGCACCAGCGCTTCCGGCCGCGGCGTCGATATCGCGCCGTCCGCGCTGAATGCGGTTATCAACATCGGCACCACCAGCGGCAACATTGCCATCAATGGCAACAGCACCAACAGCTTTGGCGGTTACGGTATTTTCTTCAACTCAAGCGGCAGCGCCACCGGTGTGAACGTCACCACGGTCAACGGCGACATAACGTTACGCGGCGATTCGGTCGGCACCTCGGATGCGATTGCACTCGGTGGCAATGGCACGGCGTCGGTCAACAACATTTCGTCACAGGGCGGCAACATCACGCTCAACGGCAACTTCCATTCGCCCAATGTGCCGGAGCTGGATCACGGCATCGCGATTCTCAACGTGACCAACAAGATCCAGACCACCGGTTCCGGTAATGTCACACTGATCGGCAATGCCGCAGACCAGGGCGACGGCGTGAGTCTCTACAGCAGCGGCAACGCACTACTGAGTGTGGAGAACGGCGTCCTGAGCATCACCGGCAGCAGCGTCTACGGCGACGGCATCAGCGTGCTGACCGGCACCAGCTTCATTCGCGCCACTGGCAGCGGCTCAGTCAGTCTGACCGGCACCTCGGTCAACGCCGGTGGCATCACCATCTATCCGTCGACCAATACCAGCAGCGCCGTCATCTCGACCAATACCGGCAAGCTGACCTTGACCGGTACCAGTGGCAGCGCTTCCAGCACCGCCGGCATCACCATCCGCAGTCCAAGTTCGGGCGCTGCGGCAGGTGTGAAGATCCAGTCCAACAGCGGTGACATTGCACTGACCGGCACCGGCAACGGCGTGGGTGAAGGCATCGCCTTCGTCGGCAGCAGCACCAATGGCTTCAACACGGTAAGCACCGCCGGCAGCGGTAACATGACCGTCAACGCCAACGGCAACGGCAGCTATGGCTTGCGTTTCAATGGCGGCACCAATTTGTTGCAGGTCGCGGACGGCATTCTGGTGGTTACCGGCAGAGCACCAAATGGAGCAGCGCTGGGGCAATCCGGAGACGCCACTGCGTTCGCAGCAACCGGCACGGGGGTAGTCATCCTGAACTTCGGCAACGGCGTCAGCAACATCTTGACCAACCCGCTGACTGCTCCCGTCACTACCGTGCTGCAAACCCAGCTCGCCGGCAACACGTGGAATCTCCCAGGCGGCAACAGCAATGTGTTCTCGCCATTCAATGAAGGTGCGCGCCGCATGAACATCGATCTGGCATCCGCCGGCCTCATAACCGCTGACGCACCAACTGATACTTCGTCCACTTCAACTCCGACCAACACCAGTACTCAAGGTAACCAATGATGCTGACTAAATCCCCTTCTCTTCGCGCCATGCTGCCGCG
>Ga0209913_1000960_pt1 | contig 19301 bp, 17 predicted proteins | sample PersoiDNA2013203_FD_185805 | JGI IMG/M metagenome (GOLD analysis project Ga0209913, IMG submission 185805) | Permafrost soil microbial communities from the Arctic, to analyse light accelerated degradation of dissolved organic matter (DOM) -... | ecosystem: Environmental > Terrestrial > Soil >... | reverse complement strand
CTGGCGGCGTCGGTCACCAGATATTCCATCTTCAGGCGGTTTTCCCACTCGGTGATGGCGGCGCGCACCTTGATGCGCTGGCGGAAGGTGGCAGGATTGGAGTAACGCACTTGCAGGTCGATGATGGGCCACATAAAACCTGACTCCTTCATCGCTGCGTAGTTGTAATCGATCTGGTCGAGCAGCGCGCAGCGGGCGGCCTCGAAGTATTCGATATAGCGGCCGTGCCAGACCACCTCCATCGGATCGAGATCGTAGAACTGAATCTGCAACTCGACCTCGGCTTGCCACGGCGAGTTGGCGAGCGTGATCTTGCTGTCTGCGGGCAACTTAGTCATACAGGCTCCAGCTGCGCGCACGGATGCGTTGCAGCAGCAGGCGCAGGTCGGGTTCCAGCATGCGGTCTTCGGCGACCGGCGCGATATCGGCGGCAAGGGCTTCCTGCATGGCCGCCAAACGGCCGCCGGGCAGTTCAGCCAGCGGTGTTTCCGGTTGCAGCTCGCTGCGCAGCCAGACGCCTTGGCGCACGGTGATCAGCAACGCGGCGACGACTTGCTCGGTCAGTTCCAGTACGCGCAGGCAGTCGCGCGCGGCGATGGTGCCCATGCTGACTTTGTCCTGGTTGTGGCATTCGGTCGAGCGCGAGAAGACCGAAGCCGGCATGGTCAGCTTCAGCGATTCAGCGGTCCATGCAGAGGAGCTGATCTGCAGCGCCTTGAGGCCATGGTTGATGGCGGCACGCGGGCCCTTGGCGCCCGATAGATTGGACGGCAGGCCGTTGTTGTAGCGGCTGTCGACCAGCAGCGCCATCTGGCGGTCAAGCAGGTCGGCGATGTTGGCGACGGCATTCTTCATGCTGTCCATGGCGAAGGCGATGTGGCCGCCGTAGAAATGGCCGCCGTGCAGCACGCGCTCGTTGTCCGGATCGATGATGGGATTGTCGTTGGCGCTGTTGAGTTCGTTTTCGATATTGCTGCGCAGCCATGGCAACGCATCAGTCAGTACGCCAATGACGTGGGGTGCGCAGCGGATCGAGTAGCGGTCCTGCAGGCGTTTTTCATTGCGCAGCGGTTGATCGCAGGCGAGATCGGTTTGCAACCATCCGGCTACTTGCTGCTGGCCCGGATGTGGTTTGACCGAGAACAGCGTGGCGTCGAAATGGTGGGCGTTGCCGTCCAGCGAGAAGCTGGCCATGGCGGTGATGCGTGTGGCCACTTTGCACAGATATTCGGCGCGTTGGTAGGCCAGACAGGCCAGTGCTGTCATGACGGCGGTGCCGTTCATGATCGCAAGGCCTTCTTTCGGGCGCAGGCGCAGCGGCGTCATGCCGGCGGCTTGCAAAGCAGACGCCGCATCGACTTGTTCGCCGTTCTTCCAGACCTGGCGTTCACCGCACAGCACGGCGGCAAGATACGACAGCGGCGTCAGGTCGCCGCTGGCGCCGACCGAGCCTTCGGATGGAATCAGCGGCAGCAGGTCGTTTTGCAGCAAGCCTTCGATCTGCTTGAGCAAACCGACACTGACGCCGGAATAGCCTTTGCTGAGCGAGGTCAGGCGCGTGGCCAGAATCGCGCGCGTCTGCTCGGGCGTGAAGACGCTGCCCAGGCCGCAGCCGTGATAGGTATAAAGATGATGCGGCAATTCGGCAATCAGTTCGGGCGGCACGGTCACCGTGCACGAGTCACCGTAGCCGGTGGTGACGCCGTAGACGGTGCCGTCCTCGCGCAGCAGTCGATCGAGGAAGTCGGCGCCGCGCTGGATGCGTGTCAGGAAAGCCGGCGAGTCGGACAAGGCCGCATGCGCGGAGCCTTCGGCGATGGCGTTGACCTGTTCGATGGTCAGCGGTGTTTCGCCGAAAGTAACGAAATCGGCTGCAGCTGCCGGGGATTTAGTGTTTGGCATCGTGGCTATCCAGTGTGGGCAGGGCCCAGAAATCGTAAAAGTTGAACCATTGCAGGGGCGCTTGCAGGCAATGGTGTTCCAGGCGCGCGGCATAGTCGGCCGCCAGTTCACCGAGCAGTTGGTCGCGCTGCTTGCGCGGCAACTGGATCTGTTCACGAAAGCCTTCAAAACAAAGTTCTGCGCCGTCGCGCGTGCGACGCGAAAACATCAGAAAAACCGGGCAATTCAACAGGCTTGCCAATACGTAAGGGCCAATCGGGAAGGGCGCTGCTTCCCCCATGAAGGGCGCAAGCGCCACGCGCGGATTGGGCGAAACCGGAACCCGGTCGCCGGCGATGACGACAAACTCACCCTGCGCGACCTTGTCAGCCAGAATGACTGCAGTGGCGGGTGTCATCTCGGTGACCTGCATCAGATTCATCTGGCTGGCCGGGTCGAGCTGGGCCAGCATGTGGTTGAAAGCTTGCGCATGCTTGGTATGCACCAGTACCGTCAGTTTGACGTTGGGATGCCGGCGGCCGAGCACGCGGCACAATTCCAGATTGCCCAGATGCGTACATATCATGAGCCCGCCGCGGCCTTGTGCAGCGGCCTCGGTAATCAGGGAACCGTTTTGCACGCTCACTTTGTCCATCGGGAACAATCCGCCCCACAACAGCATTTTGTCGAGCAGGCTTTCTCCAAAGGCAGCGAAATGGCGGAAGGCGCCGCGAAGACCGCCAGGCGTTGCCAGCGTCGGATGCGCGGCGCGCAGATGCGCCAGATAATCGAGGGACGCGTTTCGTGCCAACGGATTGCGTGCCATGTACCAGACCAGCACGGGATACAGCATTATCCGAAACGGCCATCGGCCAAACACGCGATAGACAAAAAACAGCAGGCGCATGCCGGCGACGAAACTGACTTCGTTGATTTGCGCCCAATGCCTGCCGGATCGCTGCTGCTGTGGCGCTTGTGTTTCTTCATTCGCCGTCATTGCGATGCCATGCGTCGGGTTGTCGCGAAAAGCTTGCGGGTCAGCAGCAATGGAGAGCGAAACAACATGCCAAAAAACAGGACGGTATGCATGCGTGAAATCAATACATTGTCGAGCCAGAGCTTGAAATGCGATACGCCGTCCACCGGATACCGTACGCGCGTGGGAAAGTTAATGACCTGTACGCCGCGCCAATGCAGGCGCACCAGGATCTCGGTATCGAAATCCATACGGCTGCCAATTTTTTGTTTCGCGATCAGCGTCATCACAGCTGCCAGCGGATAAATGCGAAAGCCGCACATCGAGTCGCGGATGTCGAAGGACAGCGTATTGATCCAGACCCAGACATGCGTCAGGTAGCGCGCATACAGGCGTCCTTTGGGCACGCTGTCGTCATAGATCGGGCAGCCGCTGATTACCGCAAGCGGGTGTGCTGCGCAGCTTGCGACGAAGCGCGGGATGTCGGCAGTATCGTGCTGGCCATCGGAGTCGATCTGCAAGCCATGGCTAAAGCCTTGCTGCGCCAGATGGCGCAAGCCGGTCATCACTGCATCGCCCTTGCCGCGATTGACGCTATGGCGCAGCAAGGTAACTTGTTGCGGTGTTTGCGCAGCGAGCTGATCGAGTACCGCAGCGCAGATGCTGTTGCTGCCGTCGTCGACCAGCACGCAGTGCAGGCCATGTTGCAATACCGCTTCCAGTACGGTCGGAATAGCGCGCTCGTGGTTGTAGACCGGTATGACGACACCGATCTTCGGCGGACTTACTGCCGTCGTCATTGGATTCATGCGGCCCCTCCGAGCAGAATGCGTCCGCTGGCGTGCTGGCCGTCGGCGGAGTGCAGGCGGAATGCCAGTGCGCTTTTTTGCATGTCATGCTCAAGTTCAAGACTGACGGTTGCACCGGGAACAATCACGCGCTGAAATTTCAACGCCTGCATGCCGACGCAATCGGGTGGCAGAGGCAGATACTGACGTCCGAGTTCCAGCGCCCAGTTCACTTGCGCGACGCCGGGCAGGATAGGCGCTTCAGGAAAGTGGCCTTCGAAATAGAGCAGGTTTTCCGGGACATGCAGTTGCAGCGTGACCTGCGTGTCGGTGCGCTGTATCAAAGTATGGTCGGGCAGCAATGGGCGGGACGATGTCGATGCCGGTGTTTGCGGTTCTTCCAGTAATGCCGCCAATGCCGCCAATGTGGTTTTGCCTTGCGTGTTGGCCGGCATGGCGTCGAGATAGCGCCACATGCGCGGCAGCGCGACGCTTTCGATCGCGTCCGCGAGGACGGCGCGTAGCTTTGTATTGAGCGCCAGCTTGCCTTGCTGTTCCAGCACGTCGCGACCTGCCGCTGCGAGGACGACGAAAGCGGCAATACGATCACGTTGTCCTGACGCCTGATGCAGCATGACGCGCGCTTCTGCCGCCAGCGGCGACGTCAGCAACAGGCGTTCGATCTGGTCGAGCGAGATGCGTTTTTCTTCTAGCTTGACGATGCGGTCGGCGCGACCGCGCAGGGTGAATTTCTGCCCGTCGGAGAATTCCACCCGGTCAGCCATGCGCAGCCAATCGCTGTCGGGCAGGTGTGGCGAGCGTACTTCCAGGCAGTCGTGTTCGATGTTCAGCCGTACCTCGACATGTGGCATCGGCTGCCAGCGATCGTCGCGCTCAATGCCGGGCAAGGGCTGACGCCAGGCGATGCCGCCGGTTTCCGAGCTGCCATAGATTTCAATCGGGCTATGTCCGAACTGCTGGTGTGTGGCTGCTGCCACATCGGGGAACAGCGGGCCGCCGGATGAAAAGATCGCTTGCAGATGCGTGATGTCAGGCTGTACGGGACTCTCCGGCAGGCGCTTCAGGTGCGCCGGACTGGACAGCAGCAGCCATGGACGTTGTGGCGCAATGGCAGCGAGATCTTCCGGGAAGAAAGCGCTGTGTGCATGGATCGCGCGGCCAGCGCAAATCGGCCACAGCACTTTGAACAGCAAGCCGTAGATGTGCTGATGCGAGACGGTCGAGACGATTTCAGCGTTGTTTGTGCGCGCGCCGAACAGTGCGTCAAGTGTGGCGACCTCGTTCGACATCTGCGAGAGTTTTTTCGGGATGGCTTGTGCCGTGCCGGTGCTGCCGGAGGTGTAGACGACAAGACCGATGAAGTCAGCGTCCAGCGTGGTCACATCTGCAACGGTGGGCGTGGTGCTTTCGGTATTTACTGATGGCGCCTCCAGAGGCTTCCATTCCGGCGCGAAGTCACCGATGAAACCGTCAACGTTCGCCGCCAGCGCCTTGCAAGTGTCCGGCAAGGTGTCGCTCGGCAGATAAACCGTTTTTCCCGCTTGCCAGGCACCGAACAGCGCTGCGGAAAAAGCGATCGTGTCATGCATGAACAGTGCAAAATTGCGGCCGCTGTGGCCTGCCAATAATTGCCGCCATTGTGCAGCGTCGATGCGGAATTGCGCATTGCTGACGGCATGGTGATTCCGCCAACCGACGAGGTGGTCGGCAGCGCGTGCCAGGTATGGCAGCGCCAGCATATCGATGAATTCAGGCATGGTGATGACGCCTGACATAGAGGCGTACGGCATATTCGCCGACGAACAGTGCGCCCATCAGCACATAGGAGATCAACCCGGTATACAGCGACCAGATGGCTTCTGACGCCCATACCGCAGTAGCAAAGGCGATGCCGCCATTGAGTGCAAAGAAGACGCACCACACCTGGGTAACGCGGCGGGTGTACGCAACGGCGAAGACCGGCAGATTCGGATCTTGCAAACGCGCCAGTCGTTCGATGATGGAGGGCGGACGCACGAGGCTGGCACCGAACAGGGCCAGCATGCCCAGACTGACAGCGACCGGGTACAGCTTGAGCGGCAACATGGCATTCCAGAACAGCGCCGGTGCCGCCAGCGCAAGCGCAGCCAGGCTCATCCAGCGGTAGCGTTGGCTCAGTTTGGAGGTCAGCAGACGTAACACCGCGACAGCTACCAGCGCCAGCGCCAGCAACCGAGGTTCTATCTTCCCGTGCGCATACCAGATCAGCAGTGGATATACCAGGATGATCAGGGTGGTCAGGACATTGGTGAAATCAGGCTTTTTCATCCGTTTGCAGCAGCGTCGCAATCACGTTGACCACATCTTGTACTGTGCGTACCGACCGAAATACGTCGGGCTGGATGCGTTTGCCGGTCATCTGATTCAGTTTGACGACGATGTCGACGGCGTCGATGCTGTCGATGTCGAGATCAGTGTAAAGATTCGATTGCGGCGAGATCTTGGCTTTGTCGAGTTCGAACATTTCATGCAGCATGTCGACGATCCAGACGGTGATCTCGTCCTTGTTCATGGTTGGTGCTAAGGTTGTCATGGTGAGCCTGCTTATTTACTTATTGGCGTGATTGGCGATCAAGGCTTCCAGCGATTGAACCGAAGCAAAGTGCTTGCGGGTTTCTTCTGAATTCGCGGATAAAACAACGCCGTAGCGTTTTTGCAATGCGACGCCCAGCTCAAGCGCGTCGATGGAATCCAATCCCAATCCGTCGCCGAACAGCGGGGCGGCGGAATCGATGTCGGACGGACGGATGTCTTCCAGTTGCAGAACTTCGATAATGAGTTCTTTGATTTCTTCGTCAAGTCTTGGCATCGCCTAGCTTTCTTTCATGAAATAGTTTTGCAGGTAGTACGTGAGCTGGCGCGCTGCCAGGGTCGGGTTCCCGGCCTGGCCGGTTACCGCCCTGATATCGATATCCTGTTGAATTTCGATGCTGAAGTGTGCCATGGTTGGCGGCACTTTCCACCATTTGTTACCTTTGGCGAGGGTTCCCGGCGTGCAACGGATGATCACCGGAGTAATCGCACATCCGCCGCGCACAGCGACATTGGCCGCGCCGCGCTTGAAAGTCATGTTGCCGTCGGCAGGTGTGCGCGTGCCTTCTGGGAAAATAATCAGATTGCCGCCGCTGCGGATCGAGGCGATGCAATCGTCGACCAGTTCCGGGCCGTCTTCATTGCTGATATAGCCTGCCGCCCGCACCGGGCCACGGGTAAACGGATTGCGCCACAATGCGCCCTTGACGATGCAGTCGGCCTGCCGGACAAAGGCCATCAGCAATACCGTGTCAATCAGGCTGGGATGGTTGGCGAGGATAAGCAGGCCGCGGCGTTCCAATCGTTCCAGGCCGGTAATCTCATAGCTGAGTACGCCCAGCATGCGCATCAGTTCGACGAACGCACGGAAAGACAGGCGGATGATCCGGCGCGACCAGAGGATGCGTTTTTCCTGGTCGCGTACGAAGAGATTGAGCAAGGGGAAGATCGCCAGGCGCAGTGCCAGCCCACCGGCGCCGAACGCGGCGAAACTGATACCAGTCCCACATACTCGCCAGTATTTATTAAAAAGGGCGGTTTGCTGCCTTGTCGATTGCTTTGTCGAATGCGTGATCAGCTGTTTGCCCGATCGCTTATTCAACCAATCAATCATGGCGGCTCCAGCGCCAGCAGCGCCCGTTGGCAACCCGTGCCAGCTCAGTGTCGCGTCGCAGGAAGAAGCGCAGAACATCCAGTCCCGCCGGGACTGTCGAGATATTTTCGGTTGCGCCATCCTGGTCTGCTGCAGACCAGGACAGTGAAATGTGTTCGCCGGTGCTTCTTCCGGAATTGTTGTCGGCAGTCGCCTGCAGCAGCCAGGCCCAGGCATAGCCTTCTTCGGCGCAATCGTTGTAGGCGCTGAAAGCCTGCGGCGGCGGGCTGTCCGACATGACCAGCAATACCTGTGGGGCACCGTCGGCCAACAGACCGCACGCTTCGATCAATGCGTGCTCAACCGTGCTGGGGCCTGCGGCGATGGCGATGCTATTGCCGCGGTCGCCCCGTGCAATGGAGAATAAGCCTGCATTGGCATTGTGGACGGAAAGGCTGAATGAGGCAGGGGACAGCGGGGCGTTGTTGGCCAGTTCCATCAGCAATTCGACCGAACGCGCGCATTCGCCGTGGCGGGATGCAAAGATGACGGGGATATCGGATTGCGCCGGCAGGCATTGATAGGCGGTTTCCAGAGCCATCTTGCCGGCCGGGCTGGCGCGACGGCGCAACATCGGCGGCATGTCTTTGACTTTGGGTTCGGTCGGGGCAGATGCAGGTTTGCGGTCGTGGGCCCACTCCAGCCATGCGGCAGCGGTGTCTAAACCAGGCGCCCAAGCCGTATGCGATGCGACAGAAAAACTGACATCCCCAAAACGCATATTTCTATTCGAATGCTGTCGATTGCCCATGCTCTCTTCGCAAACGTTATCTTTATATTAATCAGATAGGGCAGTTGTTATTCGCTTTTGGAGTTTTTTACCACTCCGGCAAGCAATCCTGCCAACTGATCCGATTGTCTGATAATCGCTGCGACCCCCTCGCATTTTTTGTTAATGTGATAACGAGAGCCGGTTTGTTGATCGTTAAAAAAAGTAAATCAAATATTACGATAAAAGTCGCTACAAATTTCTATTTTTGGACGAATATTTGGGCCAAAAAAAAGGCAGGGACGAGTAATCGTACCTACCTGTTTTGTTCCTGCAACGTTGGCGCACAATCAGCTCGCTGCAACACAACAAGCTTATTACTTTGCTGCCGAATCGCCGAGGCGCAACATCTGTTGCTGCATATCGTTTCTTGCAAATTCCTGACGACTGCAATCAGCTACATATCTGTATCAAACATCTACATCCATACTGCATGCTCCATCAGCACATTTCAGTGCTGGTGCCGGGAGCCGGAATCGAACCGGCACGGTGTCACCACCGCGGGATTTTGAGTCCCGTGCGTCTACCTATTCCGCCATCCCGGCAACGCAAGACCGCGATTATGACGGATTTTGAAGAGAGGGGCAAGGCCCTCATGCAATTTTGCTCATGCCGCGCTGCGGTACAAACAGGTATCATCGCCGCTTGAGCGAAAAATGTCGAAGTATGTGGCACATGAATGCATGTTGAAGATTCGAGAAATTTTGTTGGGCAAGGCGCTGGACCCGTTGAAAAGCGAGACCCGCCATTCGTTGGCACTGGTCGCTTTTCTGGCATGGGTAGGGTTGGGAGCGGATGGTTTGTCGTCGTCGGCCTATGGTCCCGAAGAAAGTTTCCGTGCGCTCGGTGAGCACACTCACCTTGGACTTTATCTCGCGCTGGCGACGGCACTGACGGTATTCATCATTGCGCTGGCCTATAACCAGGTCATCGAGCTCTTTCCGACCGGTGGCGGCGGATATCGGGTGGCAACCAAGCTGGTCGGCCCCTATCTCGGACTGATTTCCGGCGTCGCGCTGATTCTCGATTATGTTCTGACGATCGCCATTTCCATCGCCTCTGGTGTCGATGCGCTGGCGTCGTTACTGCCGCTGGGCTTCCAGGATTACAAGCTGTGGGCGGAAGCCTTCTTCGTCGGCATGCTGATCGTGCTTAATCTGCGCGGGCTCAAAGAGGCGATCCAGTTCCTGCTGCCTATCTTCCTTGGTTTTGTCGCGACGCATCTGGTGTTGATCGTCTATGGCATCTTCGCCCATGCGGAATATCTGCCGGCGCTGGTGCCTTCCACGCTAAGCGATACCGGCGCCTTGGCGCAAAACATAGGCTGGGCGGGCGTCGCCAGCATGCTGCTGCTGGCCTATTCGCAGGGTGGCGGTACCTATACCGGTCTGGAGGCGGTCTCCAACAACGTCAATATGCTGGCCGAGCCGCGCGTACGCACCGGCAAGGTGACGATGATTTATATGGCCTTGTCGCTTGCATTTACGGCCGGCGGGATCTTCTTGTTATATCTGTTGTGGGACGCGCGCCATGTTAATGGCGAGACGCTCAACGCAACCACCTTCCGGCTGATCATCGACAGCATGGGTAGCGGCAGTCAATGGCTCAACGACATTCTGCTGGCGGTCGTGCTGGCATTTGAGGCGGGTTTGCTGTTTGTCGCCGCCAACACCGGCTTCCTTGGTGGTCCGGCGGTGCTGTCCAATATGGCGGTGGATTCCTGGGTGCCGCATAAATTCCGGTACCTGTCGACACGGCTGGTGACGCAAAACGGCATCCTGGTCATGGGCATTGCCGCACTGATCATCCTGTTCTGGACGCGGGGCAGTGTGACGTTGCTGATCGTGCTGTATTCGATCTCGGTATTTCTCACATTCGCCATTTCGCTGTTCGGCTTGTGCCGCTACTGGTGGCGTCATCGCCGCCATCTGGCGCACTGGAAGCGACGCTTCCTGTTGTCGCTGGTCGGCTTTGTGATCTGCGCGTCGATTCTGGCCGTCTTGTTGTTTGAGAAGCTGTTTGAAGGCGGCTGGGCGACGGCGGTCATCATTGCCGCGATTTCTGCACTCTGCATTTACATCCGCAATCACTACCGCGACACCAAGGAGGCGATTCGCTCGGTCGACCAGATCTTTTCCAGTCAGCCTTTCGGCACCAATCTGGAGGCAATCGAGCCGGATCCGGTCAACCAGACCGCGGTCTTTATCGTCGGTACGTCACGCGGCGGCGGTTTGCACGCCTTGCTGTGGGTGCAGCGGATGTTCCCGGAACATTTCAAGAACTTCATTTTCGTCAATGCGCGTACGGTCGATTCGCACGCTTATGGTGGTGAGGGCGCGGTGGAGCAGATGCGCGCCGAGGCCAATGCGACCTTACAGTTCTTCGTGGATTTTTGCCGCAGCCATGGCATGGCATCGACCTCTTTCCTGGGATTCGGCACCGACGCCGTGCAGGAAGTGACCAAGCTTTGCTATGACATCAGCAAGCAATATCCGAATGCGATTTTCTTTACCAGCAAGCTGATTTTCGAGCAGGACAACTGGTTTATCCGCCTGTTGCATAACCAGGCGGCGCTGGCGATTCAACGCCGTCTGCACTTCGATGGTTTGCAGATGGTGATTCTGCCGATGAAGGTCTGACGGGCAAGAAGAGCGTTTTACGAAACGCTCTTTTTATTTCAGGCTGCAGATGGCTTTGATCATCTGCGCGCCGGTTGAGCCGGGCACCGTGTCTTGCAGCTTGACGTCGCCGTAGGCGAGGTAAGGGGAGAACAGCGCGCCGCCCTGGGCGTCTGCCTTCGCGTACATGGTGCGGCTGCCGAAACCGATTTGCTTGTCGTCGCAGTCGAGATAAGCGATGGAAACTTCCGACAGATAGTATTTGCCGTGGCCTTGCAGCATTTGCGGCTTGTTCCAGTTCAGCAGGATGTCTGCTTTCAGTACGCCGCGGCTGCGAGTGATGGTGCTTTTGTCGACAAAGAAAGTACCGAGATCATTGTCGCCGAGCAATGACCATTGCGCGGCAAAAACCTGGTTCGAGACCAGTAGCAACGCCAGCACAGCAAATTTCATCATGTCCCGTTCAGTGAATGCGGTGATTGTTGAAAGACGTTTCAGACAAACGTCTTTCAAGAAAACAAGGTTTCAAGAAAACATAAACGCCAGCATTGCGGCGTCATCTTCCAGCATGATCAGCAGGCTAACCGACCACAGCAACGCGTATGCGCTCAGTGCCGCAGTGAAATACGTTAACCGGACCTTCATGATCGTAATGGAAATGTCAGCTTATTTTAAGCGGCAAATGCTAACACGACATGACGGCGTCGTATTTCGGAAAACACCGATGATGTAAAAAAGCCGACGATCCGTAAGGATTCGTCGGCTTGAACTTGACACGGCTGTTGCAGCAACAGCTATTTACCCTCCGGCGTGCGGCCGATTTCCTTGTAGATGGATTGGATCAGGTCCTTGCCGATACGGTCTTCCATCTCGCGATGAACCTTGTACTGGATCTTTTTCCACTCGCTCTTTTCTTCCGGGGTCATGGTCAGGATTTTCATCTTGCCGGTCTTTTTGATGTCTTCCAGCGCATCGTCGTTTTCCTTCTTCGCGTTGCTGTTGAAGTACTCGGTCGCGTCGATCACCGCCTTGTCCATGATCGGTTTGATGTCCGCCGGCAATGCATCCCAGAAGCGCTTGTTGGCGATGAACACGTAGCCGTGATAGCCGTGTTCAGAAATCGTCATGAACTTCTGCACCTCAAACAGCTTGGCGGTGCTGACGATGGATGGTGGATTTTCCTGGCCGTCGACCACGCCGGTTTGCAGGCCCTGATAAATCTCCGACCACGGCATCACCTGCGGCAGCGCGCCGACGATACGCGTGCGCGCGTCGATCACCTTCGATGACTGGATGCGAATCTTCATGCCCTTGATGTCGGCCGGTTTCACAATCGGCTTGTTGGATGTCCAGTCGAGAAAGCCGCTGTCCCACATTGCCAGACCGGTAAGTCCCTTGCTGTCCAGCTTTTTGAGCAGGGCGTGGCCGATCGGGCCTTGCGTAACCTTTTGCGCCTGCGCCATGTTGTCGAACAGGTAGGGCAGGTCGAATACTTCAAACTCGCGCACGCCCATAGGCCCGAATTTACCGAAGGTAGGCGCCAGCAATTGCACCGATCCCATTTGCAGGGCTTCGAGTTCTTCCTTGTCCTTGTAGAGCTGGCTGTTCGGATAGACCTCGACTTTGACGCGGCCTGCGGTGCGTTCTTCGACGATCTTCTTGAAGTATTCGGCCGTCTTGCCCTTGGAGGTATTGGTGGCGACAACGTGGCTGAATTTGATGACGATGGGTTGCTGCGCGGTTTGTGCTTGTGTGTTGAAGGCGAACGCTGCTGTAGCGGTCGCGACAATGGCTTTCCAGTGTTGCATGGGGTGTCTCCTCCTGTAGGTGATGCGGTCGCGCTTCTGATGAGCGCGATCCGCATCCGGTTGCGACGTTCTGATCGGATCAGATAGCGGCGGCGATGGCCTTGCCGACTTCTGTCGTATCGCCGGTGCCACCGAGATCGGCGGTCTTCGGTCCATCGACCAACACTTTTTCGATGGCGGCCAGGATGGCGTCATGCGCTTGCTTGTATTGCGGTTTGCCGTTGCCGAGGAAGTCCAGCATCATCGCGCCGGACCAGATTGTGGCGACCGGGTTGGCGATGTTCTTGCCGGCGATGTCGGGCGCCGAACCGTGTACCGGTTCGAACAGCGACGGCATCTTGCGGTCAGGATTAATGTTGGCCGACGGCGCAATGCCAATGGTGCCGGCGCAGGCCGGGCCGAGGTCGGACAGGATGTCGCCGAACAGGTTGGGTGCCACCACCACGTCAAAGCGCTGTGGATTCAGCACGAAATGCGCGGTCAGGATATCGATGTGGTACTTGTCCCATTTGACGTCGCCGTAGTTCTTGCCCATGGCTTCGACGCGCTCGTCCCAATACGGCATGGTGATGGCGATGCCGTTGGACTTGGTGGCTGAAGTGAGGTGTTTCTTCGGACGGCTTTGCGCCAGCTCGAAGGCGTATTTCAGGATGCGGTCGACGCCGTGACGGGTAAAGACCGACTCCTGGATCACGACTTCGCGGTCGGTGCCTTCATACATGCGGCCGCCGATGGACGAATATTCACCCTCGGTGTTTTCGCGCACCACGTAGAAATCGATGTCGCCGGGTTTGCGTCCGGCCAGCGGGCAGGGTACGCCGGGCATCAGGCGCACCGGGCGCAGATTGACGTAGAGGTCGAAGTCGCGTCGGAACTTCAGCAGCGAACCCCACAGCGAAACGTGGTCAGGCACCGTGGCAGGCCAGCCGACCGCGCCGAAGAAGATTGCTTCGAATCCCTTCAACTGATCGAACCAGTCGTCCGGCATCATCTTGCCGTGCTGGGCGTAGTAGCCGCAATGCGCCCAGTCGAAATGGGTGTACTCGATCTCGATGCCGAATTTCTTTGCTGCGGCGTCGACGGCGCGCAAGCCTTCGGGGATCACTTCTTGTCCGATGCCGTCGCCGGCGATCACAGCTACTTTATGTTTGGTCACGGTGCTTTCTCCTTTAAAAACCGAACGGAAATCATAAACGCTAATGCTTGCTCGGCAGCTCGCTATAATTCACGAATCGGTTACTTCATAAAACACGAATCGTGAACAATCAATCTGCCGCCGCACCCTTGCTGGAAGACCTGCGTCTCTTCTGTACCGTCGCGCGCAAGAACAGTTTTGCCGAATCCGCCAAGGAACTGGGCGCCTCTCCCGCCTATATCAGCAAGCGGATTGCCTTGCTGGAGGCGGCATTGGGCGTGCGTCTGTTTCATCGCACCACGCGCAGCGTCGTCATGACCGAGGACGGCAGCAACGTGCACGACTGGGCAAGGCGCATCCTTGACGATGTCGATCAGATGATTGAAACCGTCAGCACCGCCAAACGTGTACCGCGTGGTTTGCTCAAGATCAGCACGAGTTTTGCTCTGGGGCGCAAATATGTCTCACCGCTGATTTCAGAATTTGCCCGGCTGCATCCCAGTCTGCGTATTCAGCTGGAGCTGTTTGACCGTCAGGTCGACATGATCAATGAAGGCTTCGACCTCGACATCCGCGTCGGACCGGTGCATGAGCCGCATCTCTTCGCCAAGCGCATCATCAGCAGCCAGCGCGTGCTATGCGCCAGTCCGGCGTATCTGCAGCGTCACGGCATGCCGCAGACTTTGTCCGAACTGACCCAGCATCAATGTCTGGTGATTCGCGAGCGTAATCAGTCGTTTGGTATCTGGCGCATGATGGGGCCGAAAGGCGCGGAGACCGTCAAGGTTGCCGGCGGGCTTGCTTCAAACCACGGTGAGATCATTCATCAGTGGGCGGTCGACGGGCACGGCATCATCTTGCGGTCGATCTGGGATGTCGCGGCCAGCCTCAAGGAGGGGAGTCTGGTACGCGTGCTGCCGGGGTATTTTCAGGAAGCGGATCTCTGTGCGGTCTATCCGCTGCAGTTGAAGAACTCCGCCAAGGTGCGGGAGTGCGTGCGCTTCTTGCAGAAGCACCTCAACGTGCAAGCACGCTGAGCCGGATTGCGCGACGTTAGCCGAAGGCTTCCTGCAGGCTTTGTATCTTCCCGGTGTCAGTACCGTCGTAACCCGCAAGATCGTCCACCACGCTACGGAATGTCGGCGACTGCAGAATATTGACTACCGCCTGCACCAGCGGATCGTTGAGCGATGCCGTCGGCAGGGCGAAGAAATACCGCTCTCGCACCAGCGGAATGAAATCCAGCCCAAAGCGCTGCGACGCCGTCTGCACACCGAAGCCGACATCGGCCATGCCGCTGGCGATGAAGGCGGCTACCGCCGAGTGCGTGAACTCGGTGTTTTCGAAACCATTGATCTTCTTGTGTGAGATGCCTTGCCCGGCCAGCATCAGTTCCAGCAGCATGCGCGTACCGGAGCCGGCTTCGCGATTGACGAAGCGCAGATCGCTGCGGATCAGATCCGGTAGACCCAGGATTTGCTTGGGATTGCCGGGTGCAACGAAGAGCCCCTGATTGCGCACCGCCAGATGGATCAGGCAATCGCTGCGCTTGTTGAGCCATTTTGCGTACATGGCGATGGCCGGTTTTTCGAATTCGCCCAGCGGCACATGGAAGCCAGCCAGGTCACATTCCTGGCGCGACAACGCCGCCACGGCATCGGTGCTGTGGCGATAGCGTACTTCCACCGGCAGTTTGGCCTGGTTGAACTGATTGAGCAGGGCCGCGACAGCGAAGCCATGGCTGGCGTTCAGGCGCACCGTCTTGGATTTGCCTTCGACGGTTTTGCCCAATTCAATTTCCAGCTCCGAGGCCAGGCTGTCCAGTGTCGGCGACAGCCGTGCGCTGACCATGCGGTCGGCCCACAGCAATTTGCTGGCAAACGGTGTGAGTGTGGTGCCGCGGCCACGTCCGCTTGCAATCAGGCTGTGTCCGAATAACTGCTCGGAAGTGCGCAGCAGACCCCATGCGTGCCGATAGGAGTGGCGCAACTGCTCCGCGCCCTTGGCAATGGATCCACTCTGTTGAATCGCTGTTAACAGACTCAGTAAATCGGTGGTATCGAGGGGTGTTTCTTCACCGTGAGCGATTTCCCAGTGAGGTTTGATGCGAACTTTATACATGTTAAATATGAAATAAATAGCATATTGAGGGCGATGTATTTCAATGATACCTTCGCGGTAGCACGCGTAGTACATAAAAACTATAGGCAATTATTTGCATAAATAGCCGAATTCCTTCGACTTGCATATAATTGCCGCCCCACAACATCAAAGAGGAGGGAATAATGGCCTTCGATTTCCTGCAAAAGGAACACACCATAGCCAAGCCTGGCTTCAACCGCTGGCTGGTTCCGCCTGCCGCACTTGCAATTCACCTGTGTATCGGTATGGCCTACGGCTTTTCCGTCTTCTGGCTGCCCTTGTCCAAATCGCTCGGTATTAAAGAGTCGATTGCCTGTGCGCCGGGCAGCAGCTTTTTCGATCAAGTGTTCTCCACGACCTGCGACTGGAAGATTTCCATGCTGGGCTGGATGTACACCATGTTCTTCGTTCTGCTCGGCGTTTCCGCAGCAATCTGGGGCGGTTGGCTTGAGCGCGCAGGTCCGCGCAAGGCTGGCGTCGTCTCGGCATTGTGCTGGTGCGGCGGTCTGCTGATTTCAGCCTTCGGTGTCTATACCCATCAGATCTGGCTCATGTGGCTGGGGTCGGGGGTTATCGGCGGCGTCGGTCTCGGTCTTGGCTACATTTCGCCGGTGTCGACACTGATCAAATGGTTTCCGGACCGTCGCGGTATGGCGACCGGTATGGCGATCATGGGCTTCGGTGGCGGCGCACTGGTCGGCAGCCCGCTGGCCGACAAGCTGATGAAGCATTTCGCTACCCCGACATCGGTCGGCGTGTGGGAGACCTTCGTCGCGATGGCCGTCATCTATTTCATCTTCATGATGGCCGGCGCGCTGGGCTACCGTGTTCCGCCTAGCGGCTGGAAGCCGGCAGGCTGGACACCTCCGGTGACGACCAACAACACCATGATCACGCAAAACCACGTGCACGTGAGCAAAGTCTGGGGTATCCCTCAGTTCTGGCTGGTGTGGCTGGTGCTGTGTCTGAACGTGTCGGCTGGTATCGGCGTGATCGGCATCTCGTCGCCGATGCTGCAAGAAGTGTTTGGCGGCAATCTGCTGGGCGTCAACGTCGGCTTCAGCGATCTGTCGCTTGAGCAAAAAGCGGCGATTGCGGCGATTGCAGCAGGCTTCACCGGTCTGATCAGCTTGTTCAACATCGGTGGCCGTTTTGTCTGGGCGTCGTGCTCCGACTTCTTCGGTCGCAAGATGACTTATGTGATCTTCTTCGTGCTCGGCTTCATCCTGTACGTCAGCCTGCCATGGTCGGCCAAAGCCGGCAGCATCGCACTGTTCGTCGGCGCGGTCTGCATCATCCTGTCGATGTACGGCGGTGGTTTTGCAACGGTGCCTGCTTATCTGGCGGACTTGTTCGGTACGCAAATGGTTGGCGCGATCCACGGTCGTCTGCTGACTGCATGGGCAACCGCCGGTATTCTCGGCCCTGTCGTTGTGAACTACATGCGTGAATACCAGCTGTCGCTGGGCATGCCACGCGATCAGGTCTACAACACAACGATGTACATCCTGGCAGGCATGCTGGTGCTGGGTCTGATCTGCAACTTGCTGATCCGTCCGGTTGCTGCGAAGCATTTCATGACGCCGGAAGAACTGGCCCGTGAAAAGCAACTGGCGCACGAGAAATCGTCGTCCGACAGCACTGCAACGATGTCCGACGCAGAACTGTCGCAAGTCGGCCGCGGCGGCAATCCTGCGCTGATCGGCGCAGCATGGCTGGCAGTCGGTATCCCGCTGGTGTGGGGCATTGCCCTGACGCTGCAAAAGACTGCGGTGTTGTTTAAGTAATTTAGTGTTGCTACAAAAGTAGTAAGGCTGCCGCGGCGCAATAATCCGCGGCAGCCGGTTTCACCCGGTAGTGTTCTGGTCCAACCCGAATCATTCTTGATAGGCAGGGAGAACATGAAATTGCTCGATCACTTCTCGATCAGACAGCGTGCTGTAACGCTCCCGCTCTTCAGCGTAGCGTCTGCACCTCTGATGGTTTGCCTTATCTCTGCCGCTGCAGTCCTTGCAGTCGCGTTCTGCAGTATTTTCTTCCCCCGATTTTTGAGCTTTGCCATGCCGTTTGCGCAGGCAGGGATTGTCGTATTCGTCGCTGCCGGCTTGTTGTCGACAGTGCGTAAAAAAGCAGTGCAAAAACAGAGTCTGCGCGTCGTTCCAATCAGGATCCGGCGGCGAGACTAAATACGTATTTTCACGGTCCGGGAAATAAAACAACAAACCGGAGCCATTCAGCCGTTCAGCAGGAGACGAAACAATGAACAGAGAACAGCCTTTCGACGTCGGCGCAGTCAGGGATGTGATTGCCGCGCGGCGTCATATGCCCGGCGCGATGTTGCCCATCCTTCACGGGATTCAGGATGCGGTTGGCTTCGTGCCGGCCGATGCCGTACCGATGATCGCCGATGCCCTGAACGTATCGCGCGCGGAAGTACACGGCGTGATCTCCTTCTACCATCACTTCCGCCAGCAGCCCGCCGGCAAGCATGTGATTCAGGTCTGCCGTGCCGAAGCCTGTCAGTCGGTGGGCTCCGAAGCCTTGGCCAGACATGCCGAGAAATTGCTCGGCTGTGCCTTTCATGAAACCACGCCCGATGGTCAGTTCACGCTTGAACCGGTCTATTGCCTCGGCCTGTGCGCCTGCGGCCCGAATGTCTTGGTCGACGGCGAACTGCATGCGCGCGTTGGCGCCGATAAACTGGATCGCCTGCTGCAAGCCAAGCGAGGTGCGCCATGAGCATCACCGTGTATGTTCCACGCGACTCAGCGGCCATTGCTCTGGGCGCCAATGACGTCGCCGCAGCGATCTCCAGCGAGGCTAAGAAGCGCGGTGTCGATATCAATATCGTGCGCAACGGATCGCGCGGCATGTTCTGGCTGGAGCCCATGGTTGAGGTAGCGACCGCACAAGGCCGCGTCGCTTACGGCCCGGTTGATCCTGCCGATGTGGCGGGTTTGTTCGACGCCGGTTTCCTGCAGGGCGGGGCGCGAGCTCTGGAACATCCTTTGCAACATGGCTTGACCGAAGAAATTCCGTATCTGAAAAATCAGGAGCGCCTGACCTTTGCTCGCGTCGGTATCACTGACCCGGTATCGCTGAGCGACTATCTGGCGCATGAAGGCTATGCAGGGTTGCAACGCGCGATCGGCATGAGCAGCGAAGCCATCGTGCAGGAAGTCCTGGACTCCGGTCTGCGCGGACGCGGTGGTGCGGCGTTCCCAACCGGTATCAAATGGAAGACGGTGGCCAATGCGCAAGCAGCGCAGAAGTACATCGTCTGCAATGCCGACGAAGGTGACTCCGGCACCTTCTCCGACCGCATGGTGATGGAAGACGATCCTTTCGTCCTGATCGAGGGCATGACGATTGCCGGTCTGGCCGTCGGCGCGACGCAGGGATATATCTACGTGCGTTCTGAATATCCTCACGCCATTGC
>Ga0209913_1000959_pt1 | contig 19328 bp, 20 predicted proteins | sample PersoiDNA2013203_FD_185805 | JGI IMG/M metagenome (GOLD analysis project Ga0209913, IMG submission 185805) | Permafrost soil microbial communities from the Arctic, to analyse light accelerated degradation of dissolved organic matter (DOM) -... | ecosystem: Environmental > Terrestrial > Soil >... | reverse complement strand
AAATGTCCCACATGTAGTGGTCCGTATCCGACATAAATCCATCTGGTGGAGTTAGTCTGACAAGAAGGGTAGTGCAACGATCTGCTGTCAAACGCAGATATCCTTTACTGAATGGCACAGAGAAGGACGACAACTTGGGGTTTGCTAGTGAATCCTTCGCACTGGCAATGGCTTGAGACCGAGAGACACGCGTATGAATCATCCAGAGAAACAGCGGATTAGAGACCGCTTCGCCAGGGTAGAGGTGACTATTCGATCCTAGCCACATGAGGCCAACTACCACCACAAGAAGCACGACTGTGATTATGCGAGCGGTATGACGCTTCTGTGGTTCTTTGTTCGTGTTCATCTCTTGCCCTCCGTCTTCCCTTCTTGATCCAATGGTGGACAGGAACCCGGTCACCAGAGCCGTCAGCGCGCCATATCGGTACGGCGTCGCAGCGGAAATCCTCCCCTCGTTCTGTCAGTCTTCCCAGTACCGTGTGTCTTTGGTGTCGATGTAGCCCTGTTTGCCGTTGAGTTTGACAAGTGCAAGACCCTCGCTGAAGGAATATGTCCAATCATAGACTGCCGGTATCATCATGGTCCCTTTGATGTCGATATAGCCCCATGTTCCGTCGAGTCCAACAGCCGCAAGACCCTCGCTGAAGGAACTTCCGTCGTCATAGACGGCCGATACTACCATCTTCCCCTTGATGTCGATGAAGCCAAATTTGCCGTCGAGTGCAACAAATGCAAGACCCTCGCTGAAGGAATGTGTCCAATTATAGACCGTGAGTATGACCATCTTCCCCTTGGTGTCGATGAAGCCAAATTTGCCGTCGACTTCGACACGCGCCAGATCATCGCTGAAGGGACTGGCGTTGTCATAGGCAGCAGATATGACCATCTTCCCCTTGGTGTCGATGTAGCCCCATTTTCCGTCGAGTCCAACAGCCGCAAGACCCTCGCTGAAGGAATATGCCCAATCATAGACTGCCGGTATCACCATGGTCCCTTCGGTGTCGATGAAGCCCCATTTGCTGTTGAGTATGACACACGCCAGACCATCGCCGAAGGAAAATGCCTCATCATAGACAGGGGGGATGACCATGTTCCCCTTGGTGTCGATGAAACCGTGCTTGTTGTTGAGTTCGACCGGCGCAAGACCCTCGCTGAATGAACTTCCGTCGTCATAGGCGGCCCGTACTACCATGTTCCCTTTGGTGTCGACGAAGCCCCATTTGCTGTTGAGTTTGACAAGTGCAAGACCCTCGCTGAAGGAACTTCCGTCGTCATAGACGGCCGGTATGACCATGTTCCCTTTGGTGTCGACGAAGCCACATTTGCTGTTGAGTCCGACGATTGCAAGACCCTCACTGAAGAGATCTACACTGTCATAAACAGTGGGGATAACCATCTTCCGGTCTCGATTGCAGAATCCCCATTTATCACCCTTTCGGTAGGGGATGAGCGCTACAACCTTCTCGTCCTTGCCAGCGCGTGTTCTGATCACCTGGTACGCAGCAAAAGACGAAAACAGTAAAACCAGCACAATAACAATCGGCAGAATGACTTTAAGGCTGGAATACTTGCGCTCCTTTTTCTCGTTTGTTTTCATTTTTTATCTCCGATTCCCCTGTTGTTCAACAGTGGACAGAAGCCCGGTCACCAGAGCCGTCAGCGCGCAGCTTCTTTTCATGAACCTGTCCGCCGTGTTCTTCTTACCTCTTGTATCACCCACAGGATCAGCAATGTGATCAGGAGGAGACTTCCCCAGACCAAGGCGAGATCAAGAAAGTAGTTGGGCCAGATCATATGGGTGACGAACTCCTGAGGAGCAAGAAACCGTGTCTGAGCGGGCAATCTGTCTTCAAAGCCATAATAGTACCATTGGTCCTGCCACAGGAAGGGAAATGGCAATCCCATGAGAATGTGCGAGGCCGCATCTGGCGCTGTTAACGTCTGCTCTTGAAACAGTGACCAGAACAGCAGTACGTGTGTCGCCATCCATGGTACAAGGACAATTAACCAAAGGGTACCTCGCCTTGAAGGCCCCCTGGTTGATTTCTCTTCAGGGGATTTCGTTGTCGTCACAATGTATGCCTCCTGCGCCTAGTTCCACAGATCGACCTTGCCGTCTGAAGTGATGGCAAGGAATCCCTTGTCCACTACCTGCAATACAAACCAACCGCTTGTAGCAGTCTGCCCCCACACAATATTGGACAGGCGCTTGTTCCACAGTTCTTTGCCGGTTGCAGGATCGAAGACTGCCACCAGTCCGCCACCGTCCTGAACGTACAAGACATTTCTTGTTGTCGTCAGCGTCATGCTCGGGTAAGTGTCATGTAGTTTCCCAACATCAGGACCATCCGTTATGGGACCCTTCGTTGGCGCAAACTGATGTTTCCATACTTCCTTGCCACTCGCAAGGTCCAGAGCTCTGAATATTCCCTTGCTGCCTTGAAGGTAGATGCGCGAGCTATCAACGGCAAGGGAAGTACGAGGCCCCTCTTCTGGTGCACCTTCAGCTTGGCGCGTCCAGAGCCTTGTTGCCCCATAAGCATTGATCTGCCAGACGTCGATCCATACATCGGAATACGTGGCACTGCGAACAAAGATCAGCATGTTTCCCTGCTTCACGAAATTTGCACCCTCGCCATCGATGCCTTGTTGCCACAGCACCTTGTTCGTCGTGAGGTCAAAAGCTTCGAGTGATGACTTCTCAGCCGGGTATTCTGCTTGAGTGGATTCGGAGATATTCGTATACAAGGTCGTGCCGTCGCACAACAACGGTACAGTAGTACTGTACAAGTTGGAGAGTGCAGGCCATGCAATGCGCCAAAGGAACGTTCCATTGACTGCGTCAAGTACGTAGATGCCAGGATTGGATGTCTTGGGCGTCATATCTGGCACTGTCGTAGCACTGGGATCAGGAAGAGGCACTGCCGCGACCAGTTCGCCGACAACGTATAGTCTGTCTGCAAGACCGTTTTGCTTGCTAATGTGCATGGCAATTTCGCTGTTGGCCTCAAAGAAGAAAGGTGAAGCGGTAAACATGTCGTTCTTCCAGATCGTGGCGCCGGTTGCCTTGTCAAGACAGACTATGGATACGGATGCCGTATTTGCGTTCAGTTTGGTGTCAAAGGTGAGCACTGAGCTGACGTAGAAGAGATGGTTGCCACTCGAATAGAGAGGAGTGTCGGTCCATGTGCGTGCGTTGGTACGCACAGACCACAGTTTTTTGCCCGTCGCCTGGTCCCATGCTGTCGTCCAAACGTCCTCATCGTTTCCATTACTGTGATATGTAAACGTATAGGTCATTCCGTCGAGGAATTGTGGCATACCGGCACAAGAGTCGTTGCCCAGGTTCAACTCTTCGGTGGGATATGACGTGGCTGCTTTCGTAGGCGCTACTAGGAGACCGTCCACATCAACAAAGGTGCCGTTGACAATCCCGGATGTTGAGCCGCTACCAGAATCCGAAACTGTCGACCTATCACATCCTGTGATGGTAGTGCTGAGCAGTGCCAGCACGAGAAGTCCTGCAATAATCCATGGACGCTTCTGCAGTTGTTTGTTCGTGTCCATTTCTTGCCCCCATTCTTTGACCTGATGGTGGACTGGAACCCGGTCACCAGAGCCGTCAGCGCGCCGTATCGTTGTGGCGTCGCAGCGGAGATCATACCCTCCATTATGAGTGTAACGCGTTAGTGATGTTTTTGCTAATCGGCAGGAAAGAAGATCCGGGTGAGCTGGACGGCTGGCTTGCCCACAGGTCCGTTCCAGGTTGCATGTCCCTCGTTTTGTGTACAATACTAAACGAGGAGGCTTCATGGAGAACCTGCCGGACGAACTGGTCCAACTGATCGACCGCTTCAAGGAACACCTGGAGCAGTACAAGGGTGTCTCGTATGATGAAGCCAACACACGTACCGACTTCATCGATCCCCTGTTTAAGCTGCTGGGCTGGGACGTCGCCAACCGAAACAGCTATGCCGAGCAGTACCGCGAGGTCATCCGCGAGGACAAGGTCAGCATCGAGGGCGGCTCCAAAGCGCCGGACTACTGCTTCCGCATCGGTGGTGTCCGCAAGTTCTTCGTAGAAGCCAAGAAACCGTCGGTCGATCTGCGCAACGACCCCAGCCCCGCCTATCAGCTGCGCCGGTGGAAGCCGCGCCAAAGCCAGCGTACAAGCCACCATCCTAATCGTCAACCTCCCCGGCAGCCTCAAGGCTGTCTAGGACGGCATGGATGTCCTCATCTCTCTCATGCTCTGGAGATGATTGCGGGAAAGGGGCACACATTGGACGTTCTCAATTGGGGGGCCAACGCTCACTGGCATGCCGTGAGGGGGGCGACCTCCGAAACCGTCTTTGTGCATTGGCGGACAGCCAGAGCAAACTCACTCCGTTGCTCGTCTGGTCATCATTGTGCTATGATTGAATTCATTCCAGCTACTGAAACTGAGGAAGCAACATGAGACAGCAGGGCAACAAGAACAACTTCGGAATGGGAGGTACGAGATATACACGGAACCTCCTGATCTTGGGCGACGCTCTCGAAACGCTGCGCAAGATTGACGACGAATGTGTCCAGTGCGCCGTAACATCGCCCCCCTATTGGGGGCTGCGCGACTATGGCGTCGAACACCAGATTGGACTCGAACCCTCGCTAGAGGGTTTCATCGACGATTTATCTAGAGTATTTGCCGAATTGCATCGCGTTCTCAAGCCCGATGGCACACTATGGCTCAATATAGGAGACACTTTCACGAGTGGCGACAGACGTTATCGCGCGGCAGACAGGAAGAATCCCGCCAGAGCGATGCAGATCCGACCAGACACGCCGGATGGTCTCAAGCGCAAGGATCTCATCGGGGTTCCTTGGCGTCTGGCTTTGAGACTCCAGTCTGACGGTTGGTATCTCCGGACCGATGTGATTTGGCACAAACCCAATGCAATGCCAGAGAGTGTCAAGGATCGACCCACTCGGAGCCATGAATACGTGTTCCTGCTGTCAAAGTCTGAGAAGTACTACTACGATTGGAGGGCGGTTGCTGAAAAGAATGGGCGCCACCTTCGATCTGTCTGGAGCATCAACACCCGCCCCTACTCCGGGGCGCATTTTGCTACGTTTCCTCCCGATTTAGTACGCCCATGTATTCGCGCCTCCACGCGTCCAAGCGACTACGTTCTGGATCCATTCTTCGGCTCAGGAACAGTGGGAGAAGTCTGCGAACAGGAGGGCAGGCGTTATGTTGGTATCGAGCTCAATCCCGAGTACAGACAATTGGCACTGCGGCGAATGAAAACTGCACCGGAGGTAATTGAGTATGGAACGGATCTTGTTTAGACTAGCAGATCCGGACCTGCAAGCGGGGTTTGCAGCGCGTTTAGTAGCATGTCGTCGTGACTTCCTGCAGGAGGCACTTCTTGAGACCATGAGTTACATTGAAGTCCCAGTGGTCGACTATGAGCTGAAGATGCTTGTCGGCTCTCGCTATCTCAGCCGTCTTGCGGGCAGAGGAATGCGGGGCGAGTTGGTGTTCTCTGTTCCATCCGTATTGGGTATTAATCCTCGGCTACTGGGTTACTATCGATTGCTGCTCGGGTATAGCCAGAAAGCGTTCTATGGACACGACTCTGGTATCTCACCCTTCAAAAGCATGGAAGAACGCGGCGTCCTCAACCAGAAGCAGACCCAGGTGCTGGGAGCCCTCTCAACCTTCCTTATTGACAAGGAACAACTCCTGCTGGAGCAGCTGCCTGACGATATGTTGAACTCGACGCTGTTTCGAGATCTGACACTTCTGACTCTAGGAACACAGCTGCGGGGTGGAAGCAATGTGCAAATAGGTGTTGCAGGTGGTCTCGTAGCCTTTGCACTCATCCGAGCAGCAGTCTTACCGGCAATCACCGATGCGACCACGAGCGAGCTACATCTCTGCAATGCAGCAGGGCAGCACGTCATAATACGGGCCGCGTCCGATCCAGACATTACGATACAAGGTGAGATGAAAAACGGAGTCTATCGTCCCATTCTAGCTATTGAGATTAAGGGCGGCAGGGACTTTGCGAATGTCCACAACCGTGTGGGCGAAGCCGAGAAAAGTCACCAGAAGGCGAAGTACGCTGGATATCATGAGCGCTGGACCCTTCTCAATGTCGTGCGTACGGACATGGAAATGGCACGTCGGGAATCTCCGTCAACCACCCAGTTCTACCTGCTTTCTGAGCTGGCTGACACGAACAGCCCGGTGGCTGCGGATTTCATGAGCCGTGTGCAATCGCTAGTAGGAGTTGCAGGATAGGCGCCGAGACATATACTCCCCTCGCAAGATCGATGCGTACCGAATCCACAACCTGCTAGAGGGGAATGAGAACTGGATGGAGTCCATTCAGATATGCGTCCCTGGAAGTACATGCGCGAATAGTAAGTCCCGTCCAGGACTGTGAGGGGTCCCCTCCTCCTTTGTGCTCTGGAGACGGTGGCGTGAAAGGTGCACTAGAGCCGCACATGCGGATTACACTGGTTATCTGATCGAAGTGAACTGAGGGTCAGCGGCGGTACCCACAGGTCTTTCTTGGTTGTGTGTTTCTCTTTTGCGTAGAATACTGAGCGAGGAGGCTGTCATGAAAGCAAGAGCAAATGAACTCAGTACCTACCTGGGAAACTTCCGCAGGAGATGGAATGTGGACATGGACGATGACCGACGATTTGACGAGTTCCGCAATCGAGTACTTCATACTGTAACGAACGTACTCGAATCCGATCTGGTTCAATACGAAGACCTCTCGAACGACTACCTGAGAGTCATTGGCAAGCCGCCGAGTTTTCCTAGTTTCATTGCCGTAGACAACATTACTGATACGCCCGTGTGGAGTGCACTGAAGGACCCAGATAAACTGCAGGAATTCATCTTCCGTCTCGAGTCGCTGTTCCATCTGCAGTTCGCAAAGAAGACTCTGAAACAGCTGGCCGCGGGACTCGAAGAAGATATCGCCGCTTCCGGTGTGCCGGTTGTCTTGGCTCGCAGCAAAGGCAGCTACCTGTTCTATCCAAAGGGGGTAAAGCTTCTTGATGAGCGGGTAGTGAATGCAGACCTGGAATGGCTTTCTGACTACCCGAGCGCGCTAACCGCATTCGAGAATGCGTTGGTTCAATCGTCTGACTCAGCCAAGCAACGAGAAGTACTGGACTCGTTGAGGGTCTCGCTCGAGAACTTCGTCAGGCAACTCCTCGGCAATAGAAAAAGCCTCGAGAACAACAGGGATGGTCTCCTCAAGTGGATGGACGACCATCACACCAACACCGAAAGCAGACAGATGATGAGACAGTTGGTCCAGTTCTACTGCGACTACCAGAACAACCATGTCAAACATGGCGACGACTGGAAGCCGGCTGAGGCCGACTTCATTCTGTATCTTACGGCAACGTTTGTCCATCTGCTTGCCGAGTTGAACTCATGACTAGACCCATCAGTCATCGTCCAGCATAGAAAGGGATTTCTACCATGTGGCAAGGTTTCGAGTCTGGGTATGTCGAACGAATACTGCAAGACACGAAGCAGCGATGTGTGTGGCGGCAGTTCCCTGAGATCAAACAGAATGACAGCGAGTCGTCACTACAGTTGGCGGATTACCTTCTCGTCGGGCCACAGAAGTACTATTCCCGCAACGCATTCCGGGAAGTGCATGACTGGCTAGTACCACACGTTCAGAAGCCATCCAAGGTGTTCCTCGCTTCACTCTTCCGCGACACTACTGGCCGGATCGACCAGGCCTTCAGGGAAATGCGAGAGATTAACAACGACCCGCGACACGAGCAGGCTATGCCTTCGTCTGATGCCGGTCTCCGGCAATTATGTCGCGACTTCGTTCTACCACGCTATGGGGACCTTGTTGGAGGAGTGTACTCAGCCTTCCTGGAGCCGATGGCCATTGCCAAGACGATGGAACACGGCGGAAAGCCCGACGGCATGTTGAACAACATACACGCTGCAAGCGAAACCCTCACTGCGGCGATGCCGGCGACGACGGCCGCATATGACCCGCTAGTCCGAAACGCAATTGCCCATGACGGAGTAGAATTCGTAGGGTCACACATCAAATTCACCGACAGACCCCCTGGTAAGCCGGAGAGGAACATCGAAGTATTGATGGGTTCTGCGGTTCGACTGTTTGACTACGCTGTGGATGTCTGCAACGCTCTGGTCCTGGCCTATTCGATAGTATTGGTGGGAAACAGGGAGGTGCTGTCTTCTCTGGGATACAAGTTGCCCGATGAACTGCTGATTGGAGAACTCATGGCCAGGATGGGCACGCGCGACTGGTCCGTGACAGGGTGCGAGAAAGCCCCTGCGATTGACAACCAGTCTCAGCTGGTCGTGAAGGTACAGGAGACCGTACGGACCCAGAGCGACTTCGTGTTCAACTTGCACAGGACAGCAGCTTGGACTCAAGCACTGTTGCCGGGATACGCGCGCTACCTAGTGCAGACGTCGTCCCGCGCTGGTAGGCTAGCAAGTCTGTACTCATTTAGCGGCCCTCGCCTGGACGACGCCAACAATGGTCCCCGGGAAAACCCGGGGCTGTACGCTGACACAGTGATTCAGGAATCCTGCATGGATTTCAAGAAACATCATAGCTGGCCAAGACTAGTGCATCGGGTCTGGCTGATGGGTGAGGCTGTCAAGAGCCAGCTTGCACGTGCACGTCTTCTGCACTGCTCGGAACCAACGAGCATCCTCTTCGTCATCCGCGATGCCCGTGCGAAAAGGGATCACTCCACTGTACGCCTGTGGGCATGGGGAGCACCATCGTTCGAGCGGACATCCGACGACATCTCCGCTCTGATAGACTCCCAGCCTGAGCACGTTCTGAGCAGGCTTACCAGAGCAGCCATACGTGTGGCATTGCATCACCCAGCTGTTACAGTCGCCCCTAAGTACATTTGTCTTGATCTGTTCTCCCGGGATCTTCGCGTGAGAGAGCTGCAAGCGTCCCACCTGCGACCGGAGCTCATCTGTCAACTGGAATATGCAGCGTCCGACGGCTTCTTTCCCAAGGTGACGCTGATGGGAGGAAGAGTCGAGCCGCGTGGACGCATCAGAATCACCTGGAACTCACACCCGGTACCATACAACAAAGAGTCATGGTTCTGTTAGTCTTCAGCAAGATCCCGTCGACATCTGCTCCCTCAGAACTCACGCGCCCATCGGGCCCTGGAGATGATTGCGGATAAGGGACGCTAGACATCGTCCCTTTTCGTTGTGAATCGCGTCATACCGCCAGCCAGAGGTCGCTCTTCTATCGTCATCCAGTTTTGTCCTGCTGTCAGTGCGGTGTTGCGATCAATGATGAGCAAAGCTAGTCTACAGCTACCAAAGAGGGCTGTACCACGCTCTACCAGACCATCCGTCCAGACTATAGGTCGTTGGAGGAGTACTGTCGTTCTTGGATTGTCACCTGGTGAACGTTTCGGCGTTGAGAAACCTGACTTAACGGTAAGGTAGGCATCAGCTAACATTGTCTTGCGCATAACCCTAATGTACAGTTCGCGGTTTCAAGTTGAGAGCATCATGATCGTAATAGGATATCGTCCATGAATCATTGACACATTGAACAAGTCATGTTAACTAGTAGACTGATAGTTGATAGAGTTGTCAGATGGCTAGGAGGAGAGAGGATATGGCGAACAATACGGAGTCACCCAACACTCGCGTTGCACCAAGCGACATTGCCAAGTGGTTCCTCGCGAAGAGCCTTGAAGATGGGGAACTCATTAGTCCGTTGCGGATGCAGAAGCTAGTCTACTATGCGTATTCATGGACGCTTGCCATCCACAAGATCAGACTCTTTGAGGAGAGGTTGCAGGCTTGGCCTAACGGACCTGTCGTGCCCAGTCTGTATCGCGAGCTGAAGAAGTATAAGGCGAATCCCATCAGTGAAGACTACCTGGGTGGCGATTCATTGGCACAAATCGATGCACGGATGGGGCTGTCCAAGGCTATACACACGACCCTCGACGAGGTATATAATCGCTATATGAGCAAGACTGCTTTCGAGTTGGTGGTCCTCACACACTCGGAGCTTCCTTGGCACAATGCCCGAAGTGGGCTGGATGCCCATGCGTCCAGCGAGCATCAGATAGATGACGCCGACATACTTCGCCAGTACCGGCCTGCAGCTAATTCCCAGTGACTCCGGTGAAGCGTAGCAAGGACTTAAAACATGTGCCGGAAAGCGACTTGCCAAGCAAACGCATCAAGTTCAGTTTTCGTTACTATGATGTTACATCTGATCGCTACTGCTTATCCTGCTGGCCGCGACAGGAGATAAGGAAGACTCTCGGTCGATTGCGTGAGATCGGTGAGAAGACCTACTCCGAAATGTGTGCCGACGGAGAGGTCTTGCGCTTCCATGAGGTCGACTGGCAACAGACAACTGAGACCCGCGGCTTTCCCGATCATGACGCTGGTACCATGCCCCCCTTCCAGTTCGCCCTGCTCGGGGTTAATCACCAGAAAGCACGTGTGTTTGGAGCACTCTCTGGCGATACGTTCTACATCGTATGGTTCGACAAGGATCATCGCGTGTACCCGAGGCGTTAGCGACCCACCGGCCACCTTAATTGGCAAACCCACAGCAATTGTCAGCAACACTGCCATACATGAGCAACTGACGAGAGCGTGAAGTGAGTCACCCCGATAGGTCCGTGATGGGCAACCGAAGATACATCAGTCCTACAACCCGCGACACTCAAAGAGAAAAGCCGGTTCCACGTGGGACGCAGGAAACCCCTAAGATCGCCTCCCCCGCGGAAAGCGACAATAATGAAGTCGACAAACATGCAGACCCGACAACTCAGCCAGCGCCCGGCTGTAGCTCAGAGTCATCGCCAGTGCTAGAGTTGACGACCAAGCAGGTTGCACTGGCGAAAAGCATCGGGGATGTCGTCATAGCAGGGAAATCCTTTTCATCCACCTTGAACCTCCCCATCGAGGCAATGAGAAAGGCCTTTGAAGAATCCCAGAGGTTTGCCGAATCCGCTGCCGTCATTTCGAAATCCTCCCAAGCTATGTGGTCGCCTTTGCTGAAATCAGTCCAGGACTCCCTATACCCAATAAGCAAGCTGGCTGTCGCCTGGAGCCGGACTTATGAATCGTTCCTGAAAGAGTGGCACGGTGTTGCGAAGCGTATTTCGGAAGCTGCCAAGGCTGCCAATGACCTTGTCGTCAACTTCAAGATCATCCTTGTAGCCTCTGGTTGACCTCCACCGACGATGGATTTCGATATCGCCGACATGCGCTATGTTGTCGAGGCACACAACTCCCTAGCACCGAACAAAGCCAAAGCACAAATCGACGCATTCATGCTCGAACGACACAACTCTTACTACGTTAGCACACGTCTCAGCGACTGGAAGCACCACAAATGGATCACGGACCGAATCCCGATCCTGACAGCTGTGGTAAACGCTCACATCCAAGAACAGTACGCACTGTCCGTCCCAGCTATATTGTCACAGATAGAAGGCATTATCTGGGAAGGCTATGATTATCGCGGCCGTGTTTGTCTGAAGGAGGAGAAGGTCCGAGCGAAATTGCTCTGCAAGAATGGACTGGACTTCCTTGACGAGATAGCTGAAGAATTCTTCCTGAATACGGTGCTACATGATTTCGATGCGGGCCAGCCAATACCTGAGTTGAGTCGTCACGCCATACTTCATGGTTTCGACACACACTATGCAACTGCCACGAACTCGTTGAAACTTATCCTTCTCTTTGACTATTTCCTCGGCGCATTTGGAGTAGTATCTCTGGAAACCTCAACGGCATACCATAAGCTCGGCTGTCCACACATCCAGCGCAGCCTCAGTCATAGAACGGTATATAGCAGCCACCAGTCAGCGCAACGCGCGGGAAAGCAGCCGTGTAAGTTGTGCCACCCTGAGCACCTATAGCCTTATTCATACAATTCACGTACTCACAGTATTGGGCGCACCGACCAACGCGACGCAGAATTGGCGACACTACACGCCCCTAACTCTGGCGAGCAGACGCCATTTGACGAGCAGCCTTATCCTCGCATTCCCGCACTCACCATCAGGAATTCAGGCATTGCTCGAGCGGTCGTAGTGGTTTACACTTTCCATATTGATGTTATTCTGTTAACTGTTCGTGTGAGTGATTCGTGTGAATACGTAGAACTTTTTCCACGCGGCAACGTGGAGGTGCAAGATGGAGATTGGCAGCAGACTACGTGTAGCTCGGAAGCAGAAGAAACTATCCGTACGGAAACTGGGAGAGATGGTGGGCGTAAGCGGGGTTGCTGTATCCAAATATGAACGTGATCTGGACATGCCAAGTTCAGGCGTGCTCATGCGACTGTGCCCGGCGCTGGATCTGAGCCTGGAGCGACTCTTCAGGTCGACAGCCGTGATCCTGTCGGAACCAGCATGCCGCAAGCGTTCGGACCTGTCGGTCAAAGAGTGCAAGGCCATCATGAAGGCCGTTCAAGACAAAGCTGAGCGCTATAGCGAAGCCGAGGAGCTCGCACAGCGTCACGAAAAGCTGAAGTTGCCCGTATTGAGTGTCAGCGATGCCGCAGATGTAGAAGACGCGGCCAAGAGATTACGTTCTGATTGGCATTTGGGCCATGATGCTATTCCGAGCATGGTGGCACTGCTGGAAGACCACGAGATCCAAGTCATTGAGCTGACTGCGCATGATCACTTCGATGCCTGTGCTCTGGAGTCGGACGGTTGCCCGTTCATTGTCGTACGCACTGGAGCTCCCGCTGAGCGAGTCCGCTTCACGCTTGCCCACGAGCTGGCTCACCTGGTCCTGCAACATCCGTCAGGTAAGGTGCCAGAGGGACTGGCCAACCGCTTCGCCGGGGCATTTCTCGTTCCTGCTGATACTGCAATGCGCGAACTCGGTGAGCACCGCGATCACCTAAGCAAGGTCGAGCTGCAATTACTCAAGGCAAAGTATGGTCTCAGCATGGGTGGATGGATTCACCGCGCAGCGGACCTCAAGATCATCTCGTCCACCGAGAACATTCGATGGCAGAAGCTGCGCAATCGGGAGGGATGGCGCACGGAAGAGCCTTCGTGCGGGCTCACGCCCGAGACGCCACAGCGAATGGAGCGCATGGTCATGCGCGCGTATGCTGAGGGTGAAGTCACGGGAATGCGTGCGGCCGAGCTCCTTGGTTGGAGCCTGGAGAAGGTTCTCGGGAACGGAGAAGGGCATGCCGATTCACTCGTCGCTGAGCTTGGTCATTGACACCAACATCTGGATATATCTGTACTATTGCAGACTCGTCGATGCCGTTTTCAAGCTAGGCTCACTCCATGTCCCGGATCTCATGCTCACCAGGGAACCTCTCACCGAATTGTCCTGGAAAGATCTGCAAGATATGGGTGTCATACTCGATGAACTGCCGTCCGACAGTATGCGAATTGTCCTGCAGATCGCTGAAACCCGGAGAGATGTTTCAGTTTGTGACGTGGCATGCCTTGTACTGTCAGAACAGCTGCACGTGCCTCTTGTCACAAATGACAAGGATCTTCGCAAGCTCGGGGTGAACCGACACGCGCTTCTGCATGACTTCGATGCACTCCTCGACCTCATGGTGACTGCGGGCATCATAGATGACTCTGTCCGTGCCGCCGCCATCCAGACCCTGGTCGAACACAATATGCGGCCACATTGAACGACCGCAGAGAATGTGCGTTGCGTACCACGAGCAGAGACGGATTCCGAGACAGAGGCCTATGACAAAAGCCACACATGACAGACACATGTCCAGTCTCCAAGAACTTCTGGATTCGGCAGAAAACAACCGCATGATGTGCAGAGAGTCACTGCCGGGCTGGCGTTCGGCCTTCGAGGAGATTGTCATTTCGCACAATGGTCTCATGACGCCAGGCCTCATTAGTGGAAACCTCACCGGGCTAGCCATCCCATTCATGCTGGCCAACTAGCCTATTCTTACTTCGTCGCCGCTACCGATCTGGTCTTCTCTGGCCAATTGCCAAGTTGCTACGCTCTGCTGCGCATGTGTATCGAAAGCGTTGTCTACGCTCATACCATTGCAGGATCGCCCGACCTTGACAAGATATGGATACGTCGCGACGACACTCCATCTGACACCGCACAATTTAAGGCTAACTTCCAGATAACGCACTTAATCAACGCCTTGCCTGCAGACGGCATCGTGCCATGCACCGCCGTGAAAGAGTTGTACGAGAGGACGATAAGCTACGGAGGGCATCCCAATCGAGATGGTGTGCTTGCAGTCGGCAGATGGAGCAGGTCTCAGGAACTCATGAAAGTCGAGGTCAGCTTGTTCACAACAGGCAAGCCTCTGCTACTGGCCCTAAAGACTGTAGCTGAGACTGGATATGCCATGGCTGCTCTGGAAGGTCTGATGTTCGGGGTCCAGCTAGCTCCCCAAACGCTGTCCGAACGCATACAGCTACTGTGCAAGCAGGGACTCCCCGGCGAACTTGCTACAGAAACTGGAAGTCTGGCCGACATCAAGGGACCAAGTGTATAGGGCAGGGCCCCGCTTTGGCCACAACCGCCGAACTTCGGTCACGAGAGATCTCTTGACGTGGAAGTCCATACAGAACGTCTTTTGATTTCTCTGGAAGTAACAGCCGCACGATTTTGACAGTTGGGAGGTATGCCAGTACTCTCTGAGAGCATCAAGTGTGGGCAAAAAGAGACGCCCCCTTGCGGGGGCGTCGGGCCAACGTCAAAGACGTTGGGGATGTTGTACAAGTATCTTATGTGGGACACACAATAAAGTCAAGGGGGCAAGAACGAAACGAGTCATAGTTTATATCGATGGTTTCAACCTGTACTTTGGGATGCGGGCCAAGGGCTGGAAGAAGTACTACTGGCTTGATTTGCGGAGAATGTCGAGGGAGTTGCTGAAGCCCGACCAGCAACTGGCCGCTACGAGATACTTCACATCTCGCGTTAGCCAGCCTCCTGAGAAATCCCATAGGCAGGATGCTTACTTGCAGGCCTTGGGTACGCTACCCCCAGCAGAATTTTCGATAACTTACGGGCAGTACGAGACATCTCTGATACGTTGTTCGCTTTGCGGAAGAAGATTTCCACACCCTAGTGAGAAGATGACCGACGTGAACATTGCGGTGGCGATGCTGTCTGATGCCTATCATGATCGCTTCGACACCGCGATCCTCGTGTCAGGAGACAGTGACCTGACCGCTCCCATCTTGGAGATACGACAAGAATACCCGCTCAAGCGAGTGGTTGTGGCCTTTCCCCCGGACCGTCATTCTAAACGACTAGAGGGGATAGCGCCGTACATTACTGCCCCTGAACAGTCTCTTCGACGGAGTCAGTTCCCGGACGTTATGATCCTGCCCAATGGATCATCGGTCTTTCGACCTCCCTCCTGGAGGACAGTAGTATCTCCAGTCAGCATTAACAAACCATGAGTAGGCGCCTGACGCCGTGCTTCCGAGATAGACGGCAAGTTGTCCGATGTGGATTCGTCCGAGAAGGAGGCTCAGAAACGCCGACGCCGAACGTACCCGCTAGACCAAGTGGCCTGACTCTCTACGGAATTGCACAATACTTAAGAAAATGTTAAGGGTCGTGCAAGTGGAAAAGACACGGGAATTGGAATGGGCCATGCCAATCCAGCGTTGATGATACAGATGCTGGAGCCTGCTATCCCGTCAAAGGTTTGAGAGTGTCCGAAGACATTGGAAGTTTCTGCACGGCATCCAGGAGATTCCTTAAGCTCTCCTGACTGTTCGCAAACTCCCTCACATCCTTCCCCACCGCGGTATTCGCAGCCTCTCTCGTATAGGTAAATCCGTACGACGCACCATTGTACTTGCCGGTCTTGTCGGCAATTTTACAGTTTATCACATCAACATTATCGATCAGACTGAAAAGCACGATCGAATTGCGGTAGAAAGCATCACCACTGATAGCACCCTGCGCCTTGATGCTGGAATCGTCGTTCAAGTCAAAATTGACTGTCAGTCCGTACGGTGCAGCGGCTGTCTGGAGTTCCACAGTGCTGCGCACGGTTCCCTTCGGCCACGGCATGGCATCAATGAGCGCGACCACCTTGCTGTTATCTCCCACATACAGAGTCTTGTTCTCCATCAGTGCTGTCGTGGCATACCCCAGATAGGAGGTCGAAGCAGCCTGCCTGCGTTTTGGATTGGCTGTAAACGCAACGATCAGTGAAGCAGTGAGGACCACGGCAAGGATGATCGTCCAAAATGCCGGCTTTTTGTAGTTGAGGACGTTCCTGATCCTGGATTTCACATTGCTCTCGCTGAATGCAAGAGGGCTTCCTGTCGCCAATCCGCTTCTTCTCATGGCAAGCGAGAGCAGAGAGGTAGAATAGCTACTCGTCGCATCGCTGTCCATGTTTGCAAGGACACCTTCGTCACAGGACATTTCCATATCCCCGCTCATCAGCGCAAAGGAGACCCACATGAGTGGATTGAACCAGTGGACAATGAGTACCAGGAACGCAAGGGGCTTGATCAGGTAGTCACGCCGTTGAATATGCATCCGCTCATGTGCCAGAATATAGGGCAGATCGCTTTCACGCACTCCCACAGGGATGTAGATGCCGGGTCTGATCAACCCAAAGAGAAACGCCGTCCTAATCCTGTCTGTCTCAAAGACATTATCCTGCACAAGAGTTGCCATCCTTATCCTGTTCCTCATAGTGAGATAAGAAATCGCGCTGTACAGGAGCAGCACTACGATCCCGGCCAGCCAAACGACACTCAAAACCGCCATGACGATCTGCATCGGGTTGACACTTGCTGCCTCAGTAGCATGTGGTAAGGAGCTACTGATACCATTAATGGCTGGTACTTGCATGAAACCGATATCATGTGGCACATACTCCAACGCACCTGTACCCTGCAATGCTCTTGAACTTACCGGACCCAGAAGACTGAAAACCGAGCTGAAGGAAACGGGACAGACAAGACGGATAAGGACCGCTGACCACAATGCATACGAAAAGACCTTGGGCGCTTTTCTCAAGAACAGCAGACGAATGAGCATGATGCCAATGGCAACATATGATGCCGTGATACTCATGTTCAAAACGGCTATAAAGACCTTCTGCAATGTGTTCATCGGGCTGCCTTCTCAATAATCTGTTTCAGTTCCTCCGCCTCTTTGGTGGACAGCTTCTTCTCATCAAGAAATGCAGTAAGAAACATTGGCAGCGAACCGTCAAAGTTCTTTTCGACCAGCGCTTCACTCTCATATTTCTGGATGTCCTCCCGTTTTACCAGCGAGGTCACGATCGAGTCCCGGTTCTGCAGGATACCCCGCCTGCACAGCTTTCTGAGCACGGTGTAGGTAGTGGACTTTTTCCATCCCAACCGATCGAAGGACAATCGGACGAGCTCGGTCGAATTCATGGGCTCGTTCTCCCAGATAAGGCTTACGAACTTGTACTCCGCGTCAAAAAGCTTATACGGTTTCACAGACATTACCTCCTCTTGTAAGGTCTACTTCAATAGACCTTACAAGAAGTTTATTGTAATAAACCTCCCTGTCAAGAGCAAACTGCAGGACGGCCGGCCGTACAGCACTGGCTGCACGATCTGCAGCAAGTGACTCATTGGACAGACGGAAGAGTTGTTCTAAGATACGTATATGAAGTACTACGTTATCGACGCGTTTACGGACAAGCTATTTTCCGGGAATCCGGAGTGGTGTGCCTCTTGCAGGAACCGCTGACGAACGAGGTTATAGCGTCTGTCGCACGGGGGATGAACCTGTCGGAGACAGCATTCCTCCTGTGGGAGGACGATGCCTGGCGCCTGCGGTGGTTTGCAGGCATTCTGGCCAAAGGGCCCGAAGAGGAGGTTTGACATGCCATTGAAGAAGGGGTATGGCAAGAAGACGATTGGGGAGAACATCAAGACCGAACTCAAGGCTGGCCGTCCTCAGAAACAGGCTGTAGCCATAGCACTTTCAGTGGCAAGGAAGGCCAAGAAGAGTCACGGCAAGTAGCAGGACGTGCGTGAGCAGTCCAGAGCATCTGGACAAACTCGTCAGTACAGGCAGGAACCATAGGCGAATTGAGCGATGGCGCCAGGATAACCTCATTGAGGCACTGCTATTCTGTTTCGGGAACAACGACGTTGCGTGACGAGGCTTCTGGTCATAGAATATTGATATGAAATACTACATCATCGATGCGTTTACCGATAGATTATTTGCTGGGAATCCAGCAGCAGTGTGCCTCCTGCAGGAACCACTGACGGACGAGGTCATGGCGTCTATCGCACGGGAGATGAACCTGTCGGAGACGGCATTCGTCCTGTGGGAGAACGACGCCTGGCGTCTGCGATGGTTCACGCCGACAGTGGAAGTGCCACTGTGTGGCCACGGGACCCTTGCTACTGCCCGGGCGCTGCGCGAGGCCGGTATCGTGACGGACGACGAAGTCTACTTCCGCAGTCTGAGCGGGGATCTTGCCGCCCGGTACCAGGAGGACCAGATCGAGCTCGACTTCCCATCGCTGCCTCCCACGCCTGCGCCCGTCCCCGAAGCGGTCCTCGACGCCCTGAGAATCAAAACGGCACCCAGTTGGAGCGGTGTCAACGATCACGACTATTGGCTGCTCGACCTCGGTTCGGCAGCAGCCGTGCGGGCCCTGACACCCGACCGTGCAGCCACGATGGCAATCGACCTGCCCGGCATCATCGTCACGGGAGCGGGTGATGCGCCATATGACTTCACGTCCCGCTTCTTCGCGCCCGCCGACGGTATCTTCGAGGACCCGGTCACGGGGTCTGCCCACGCGGCCCTGGCTCCTTACTGGAGCAACGTGCTCGGCAAGACCGACTTCCTTGCCTTCCAGGCTTCCTCACGCGGGGGCATCCTGAAGGTGCGCCTTGCGGGCGACCGCGTGCTCATCGCGGGGAGAACTGTTGTGGTGGCTATAGGAGACCTGCACATTCCCTGACGGACCACCTGTAGGGCCATGCCTGTAGACAACGACAGAACTGGATTCCCGCATACGCGGGAATGACGGACCACACTACTGATGCCCCGCCGCTCCTGACCCTCACACGTATTCCCTCCTCCTTCAGCGCTGCCGACCCCTGGCAGCGCTGAACTATTTCTGGACACCTCCGTCAGCAAAAACAAACCCATTGCGTTACATGAGTAAGAGGGTGAGGCAAATGCGTGTAGAGAAGTAGGGGAAAGTTTGGCTTGTTGGAAACATTTGACCCAGCAATGGGAGTAACTCCACCATAAAACGGAGAACAAATGAGACACATGCATGTAAGCAGCAAGA
>Ga0209913_1000958_pt1 | contig 19357 bp, 19 predicted proteins | sample PersoiDNA2013203_FD_185805 | JGI IMG/M metagenome (GOLD analysis project Ga0209913, IMG submission 185805) | Permafrost soil microbial communities from the Arctic, to analyse light accelerated degradation of dissolved organic matter (DOM) -... | ecosystem: Environmental > Terrestrial > Soil >... | reverse complement strand
GCAAATGGCGGCGGATTTGTTCTGCAGTCGGCGTCAGGCCTTGGGCCGGGTAGGAAAATGCTTGATTGTGCATGGAGTCCTTAGCTAAAGAGAGGGCTGGTTTCTTTGCTAAGCAACAGCTATGCCTGACATTTTCCGCTGAGCAAATCCCTGCAGAAAACAGGCAAATTGCAAGGGTAACTTTGCACACAAATCACCAAAAAAATAATCGAATTAAATTGAATAAAGTTGCATTTCATGCAATTCTATTAGGAACATTCTTCCGTGAATGTTCCTATGTATCGATCCAAACGGCGAGGAGAAAAAAATGAAATGGTTCTACAACTTAAAAATCGCTACCAAACTGATCGCTACCTTTCTGTCGGTCATCGTCCTTGTGACGGGCCTGGGTATTTTCGCCATTGTTCAGCTCGACAAGGTGAACAATGCATCAATGGATATCGCGACCAACTGGCTCCCCAGCATCCGCACTCTGGCGGAATTGAAATTCACCGCCTCGCGCGTACGAAGCTTCGAGCAGCAACATATTCTGGCCTCCACACCTCAGGAGTTCAGCGAGATCGAACAAAGCGCCAATAAACAAATTGAAAACCTCAGCAAGCTGCGCAAACTGTACGAAACGCAGATTTCCGAACCTGAGGAGCGCGCCATCTATCCCGACGCCGCCAAGGCAATCGATACATTCCTTACCGAACACCCGAAAATCATCGCGCTATCGCGCCAGGAAAAGAACGAAGAAGCACGCGCTTTGCTGAAAGGCCAGTCGACCGTCTCCTACCGTACCATGATCGAGCTGATCGACAAACTGGCCGCTGTCAACGATCATGGCTCCGATATTTCAACCAATATCGCGAGCACTACCTTCACCAGTGCGCGTCTTTGGATCATCGCCATGCTGGTGCTGTGCATCGTCGCCGCGATGACGCTGGCGATGCTGGTGGCGCGCATTATCTCGCAGCCTCTCACCGAAGCAGTGCGCGTGGCGCAGCAAGTCGCCGATGGCGACCTGACCGCCGATATCCGTCAGAACAGCACGGACGAAACCGGCCAATTGCTCGGCGCTCTCAAGCTGATGAACGACAATCTGCTTAGAATCGTCGGCAACGTACGTCGGGGCACCGACACCATTTCAACAGCATCGAGCGAAATCGCCTCCGGCAACATGGACTTGTCCTCGCGCACCGAACAGCAGGCAGGCTCGCTGGAAGAAACCGCGTCGGCCATGGAAGAGCTGACATCAACCGTCAAGCAGAACGCGGACAACGCGCGCCAGGCCAACCAACTGGCCGTCTCTGCCTCGGAAGTGGCGGTTCAGGGCGGCAATGTCGTAGGTCAGGTGGTCAACACCATGGGTTCGATCAACGAATCTTCGCGCAAGATTGTCGACATCATCAGCGTAATTGACGGTATCGCCTTCCAGACCAACATCCTGGCGCTGAACGCGGCAGTGGAAGCTGCTCGCGCCGGAGAACAAGGCCGTGGTTTTGCCGTCGTCGCCTCCGAAGTGCGCAGTCTGGCGCAGCGATCTTCTGCTGCTGCGAAGGAGATCAAGACATTGATCGATGACTCCGTCGCCAAGGTCGACGTCGGCAGCAGGCTGGTGGAGCAAGCCGGTACGACCATGGATGAGGTGGTGAGCAGCGTCAAGCGTGTGACCGATATCGTCGGAGAAATTACGGCTGCCAGCCAGGAACAAAGTGTCGGCCTCGATGAAATCAACCGCGCCATTACGCAGATGGATGAGGTGACGCAACAAAACGCCGCGCTGGTGGAAGAAGCCGCGGCCGCGGCCCAGTCCTTGCAGGAGCAGGCGAGCAACCTGTCGCAAACCGTCAGCGTGTTCAAGCTGGATCGCAATGCCTTGTCCCAACCCAGCGCACAGGTACATGCGGCTGCGCCCCTGAAGCGCACAATGAATATCACACCCAAGGCGGCCGCCCTGCCCGCCAGAACCAGCGTCAAATCCGCCGTGCCGGCAACGGCGCCAAAGAAGTCCCTGACCAGCGAAGCACCGGCTCACGATGATGGCGGTTCATGGGAGCAGTTTTAAGACTATAAGCTGCGCTACTTCAACCCCAGGCGTTTTGCCATGCGGTTGAGGTTGGCGCGGTCAATACCCAGCTCGCGGGCGGTGCAAGCGACATTGCCACCATTGCGCGCCAGGCTGGCGCTGATCAGACGACGCTCGTAGGCGCTGACTGCATCACGCAGGCTGCTGCCGTTTTGCAGATCCAGCTCAGACTGGATCTGTTCTTCCTGTTCCGAGATCAGGGGCTTGATCTCATTGACCAGATCAAAATCTTCTGCTGCCAGCGTCAGGATACGGGGACGTTCCGGCTGCTTTGCCAGCGCTTTGAGCGCAGTGCGCGCGATGACATGTTCCAGTTCACGCACATTGCCCGGCCAGCGATAACCAAGCAACACCTCCTGCGCGTCAGTGGCCAGGCGCAAGCTCAGCAAACCCAGCCGGAAACGGTTTTCTTCCAGGAAAAATCCGCTGATCAACAGAATATCGTGCCCACGTTCACGCAACGGCGGCGCCAGCAATGGATAGACGCTCAACCGGTGGTAAAAGTCGGACCGGTATCGCCCTTGCCGCACTTCTTCTTCCAGATTGCGATTGGTCGCGGCAATGACTCGCACGTCGACCTTATGCTCCTCATCCGATCCCACACGCTGGATCTGTCCGCTCTGCAGCACGCGCAGCAGCTTGGCTTGCACCGCCAGCGACAGCTCGCCGACTTCGTCTAGAAACAAGGTGCCTCCGTCGGCCAGCTCGAATTTGCCCCGCCGATCGCTGACGGCGCCGGAAAACGCACCACGCACGTGACCGAACAACTCGCTCTCCACCAGGGTTTCCGGCAAGGCGGCGCAATTGAGACTGATGATGGGTTTGCGAGCACGCGGCGAAGCGGCGTGGATGGCATTGGCGACCAGCTCTTTCCCGACGCCGGTTTCGCCGGTGATCAGCACGGTCATGTTGCTCGGCCCGGCCAGGCGGATTTCCTTCATCATTTTCTTGTGCGCCGGACTCTGGCCGATCAGCTCACGCCGGCTCTGGTTTGCAGCCAGCCGGTAGGCTTCAGCGCGCTGGCGCTCCTGCTCGCTGGTCTCTGCCAGATCGTGGATCCGTTCGGCGACATTGACAGTTGCCGCCGCCAGACTGGCGAAAGCTTGCAAAGAGGCCGTATCGACCGAGTCGAAACGCCCTGCTCCCAATGCATCAAGCGTGAGCAATCCCCATGGCCGACCATTCATCGTGATCTGGCACCCCATGCAATCGTGCACATGTAGTTCGCCGGAATGGGCTTCGACTAATCCGTCATAGGGGTCCGGCAGCGATGAGTTTGCAGGGAAACGCGTCGGCGGCACGTTCGATAACAGGATCCGAAACCGAGGGTGTTCGCTCACGCGAAAACGCCGGCCAAGGGTGTCACTGCTCAAGCCGTTGATGGCCAGCGGCACGAGCACTTCGCCATCAAGCCGCAACAAGGCCGCGGCGTCACACGGAAACAGCATGCGCAAGGTGTCGAGCAGACGACGATAGCGTTCACTGTCGTGCATCTCGCGCGACAAGTCGGCCATGAGGGGAATCAGCGCGTCCAGCAAGAGCTTTGGAGTCATTTTTACTCTTTTCGTGTCGATTTGACTCAGGTCAATTTGACTCGTCAAATTTCTAAGCAACTGATTGTAAAGGATTTTTCATCTGGCATGGAGATTGTATAGAGGATAGGGACGAAATGATTTTTTGCAGCGACATTTCGATGTTTTTGCCGGTTGTCTCCCGCTAACCCATACAAAAAGAGGTTCTCCATGCTATCCGATGCTCACCGTGCCATCGTCAAGTCCACCGTTCCCCTGCTCGAAAGCGGCGGCGAAGCACTGACCACGCATTTCTACAAAATGCTGATGCGTGATTATCCCCAGGTCATCCCTTACTTCAACAAAGCGCACCAAGGCAGCGGCGACCAACAGCGTGCGCTGGCCAATGGTGTGCTGATGTATGCGCGCCATATCGATCAGTTGGAGCAGCTCGGCGGCCTGGTCAGCACCATCGTCAACAAGCATGTCGCCTTGCAAATCCTGCCGGAGCATTATCCGATGGTCGGCGACTGCCTGCTGCGCGCCATCCGTGAAGTGCTCGGTGCCGAGATCGCCACCGATCAGGTGATCGAAGCCTGGGGCGCTGCCTACGGACAGCTGGCCGACATCCTGATCGGAGCTGAAGAAGGCATCTATAGCGCCAAAGAAACCGCTGACGGCGGCTGGCGCGGCATGCGCAAGTTCGTGGTCGTGCGCCGGGTCGACGAAAGCGATGAGATCACCTCCTTCTATTTTGCACCGGAAGACGGCAAGGCGATCCTGGCCTTCCAACCCGGTCAGTACATCGGTCTGCGCGTCGACATCGACGGCGAAGAAATGCGTCGCCAATACTCGCTGTCAGCCGCACCCAACAGCAAGATGTACCGCATCAGCGTCAAGCGCGAGCCAAACGGCAAGGTGTCGAACTATCTGCACGACCACATGACGGTCGGCAAAACCATTGACCTGATGCCGCCTTCCGGCGAGTTCACACTGACCGCCAGCGACAAACCGCTGGTGCTGATCAGCGGCGGCGTCGGCATCACCCCGATGCTGGCGATGCTGGATGCGGCGCTGCCGACCAAGCGTCCGGTCGTGTTTATCCACGCGGCGCGCCACGGCGGCGTGCATGCTTTCGGCAAGAAAATCGCAGATCTGGCGCAAGAGCATCCGCAATTGCAGCACTACATCTGCTACGAGCAGCCGCGTGAACAAGATCCGTCACCGCATGCGACCGGCTATCTCGATCGCGACAAGCTGGGCAGCTGGCTGCCGGCATCGATGGACGTGGATGCCTACTTCGTCGGTCCGAAGTCTTTCATGAAAGCCATCAAGCGTCACCTGAGCGACCTCGGCGTGCCGGCGGCGCAAAGCCGCTACGAGTTCTTCGGCCCGGCTTCGTCGCTGGATTGATGGCGAAATAGTCTCAAGTGTTGTGAGGTTTGCGCCGGATCGGGCTGGTTCGCTCGACATGAATCACCGCGGTCCGGCGCTTTTTTATCTTTCATCTTATTTCGGGCCTGACAGGCAAGACAGGCTTAGCGAGTACCACCATGAACATCGACAAATACAAACACCAGCATATAGCCATTTTCAACAGCATCCGCCGGCTCAAAGAGCTGTCGCATGAAGGGATTCCTCAGAACGCTGCCGACATTGCAGCCTTGGTCATCAAGATGAGTTCTGTGATCAAGCTGCATCTGTCCATTGAGGACAAATTCCTCTATCCCGCGCTGCAGGAAGCCAACAATCCTCGACTGGCAATGCTAGGCAAGCAGTATCAGCATGAGATGACGCATATTGCTGAAACTTACGGTGAGTTTGCGCGCAAATGGAACGATGCAGCCCATGTCGCCGGCAACCCTGAAGGTTTCCGGTCCGAGGCAAACCGCGTGCTGAAGATCCTGTTCGAACGCATGCAGCGCGAAGATCGTGATTTTTATCCGATGATTGAAGTTGCCTGAGCTCAGCCCCTGCCTGTTTTCTAATGGCTCAATTCCGTCAAGATCGTCGCCACACGTCCCAAGGCCACCTCGATATCGAGTGATTCGATCGCCCCATAGCCGAAGAACAAGGCCGGCTGCGGCTTGGCCACGTAATAGAACTCGTCCAGCGTATACAGCGCGACATCCACGCGTCGCGCCAGCCGCAGCAATTGCGTCATGTCGACCTCGGCGGTCATCTCCGCTGCCAGATGGAAACCGGCGTTGGTCGGCACTGCACGCATCCACGGCTGAAGGTCGCCGTTGAACGCTGCATGCAGTTTTTCGCGCCGCGCGACATAGATGCCGTGGCAACGGCGAATATGCTTTTGCAGATAGCCCTCGTCAATGAACTTGGTCATTGCCCATTGCGTCATGGTCGGCGTATGCCAGTCCGAGAGTCCCTTGACGATCGTCATGGCGCGGCGGATGGCTGGTGGCGCGATGACGTAACCCACGCGCAGTTCCGGATTGATGGTCTTGGAAAACGTACCGACGAAAGCCACCAGACCATCCTGATCCAGGCTCTGCAAGGAATCCAGCGGCCGTCCTTCGTAACGGAACTCACTGTCGTAATCGTCTTCAATGACGATCGCCCTCAGTTCACGCGCGCGTTCCAGCAAGGCTTCGCGGCGATCCGCACTCATCGGCATGCCAAGCGGAAACTGATGCGCCGGCGTGACATAAATGAGGCGCGTGCCGTCCGGAATGCGATCAACCTGCATGCCCTCGTTGTCGACTGGAACGCCAACAACATTGGCCCCCTGTGCCGCAAACAGCATGCGCGCCGGTGGATAGCCGGGATCTTCCACCGCGACCACGCTACCGGGCTCGACCAGTACGCGGGCGATCAGATCCAAGGCCTGTTGCGCGCCATTGGTCACCAGTACGTCGGACGCCGTGCATTGCACCCCGCGCGCGAACGAAACATGGCGCGCTATCGCCTCGCGCAGCGCGGGCAAACCTTCTGTTTCTGCATAAAACCCGCTGCTGTTGCTGCTTTGGCGCAATCCATACAGGACGCATTGCCGCCATTCTTCCTGCGGGAACTGCCTGCGCACCGGAATGCCGCCCTGAAAGTCATACTGCGAACGTGTCTCAGGGCCGATATGCCGCATCGACAACGGAAAGGATTGATTCAGCCAATGTTCGATGAGTTTGCCTGCGGCGAGATCCTGGCTTTCGAAACGTTTCGGTTTCGGCTTGGCCTCTGCCGGCGTATTGACGAAGGTGCCACTGCCAATCTGGCCGACCAGCAGTTTGTCCAGCGTCAGGCGGCTATAGGCTTCCGACACGGTTTTGCGCGACAAACCGAGCTGCGTTGCCAACAGCCGTGACGGCGGCACCTGCTCTCCCGGCGCCAGACGGCCGGTCAGGATGGCGTCGCGCAGCTGGCGGTAAACCTGCCCGGCGAGGTCTTTGCTTCCTTCGATGACGATGTGCAGTTCCATGGGGTCTCCGCAAGCCAGTTGTGGTTGTTCTTGTCACCGCTGATTCTAGCGGTACCGATGGAAGTGGTCTCCTGATTTTTCGAGAAATTGGTTATTCGTGAAGGGCATTGGACTCCTTAAGATGACGTCACTGGCTAAGCAAAAACGGCAACCGAACATGCCCCTCTGCAGACGCCAATTAACGATTCATCTGATTCATCAACTGATTCTGCAGCTGATTCTGCAGCTGATTCTGCAGCTGATTATTTAACTGACTTTTTAATCCACTCTCAAGGAGCATTACCATGGAACAACGCGTCGATTTCTACAAAGCTTCCCCTGAAGTCCTGAAGGGCATGATTGCTCTCGAAAACGTGGTCGGCAAACTCGGCCTCGAAACTTCCCTGCTGGAACTGGTCCGCCTGCGTGTCTCGCTGATCAACGGCTGCGCCTTCTGCGTCGACATGCACACCGCCGATGCCCGCAAGGCCGGCGAAACTGAACGCCGCCTCTACGCCGTGCCGGTCTGGCGCGAAACACCGTTCTTCACTGAACGTGAACGCGCAGCCCTGGCCTGGAGCGAATCGCTGACCCTGATCTCCCAAACCGGTGCACCTGACGAAGACTACGCGTTGGTACGCGCCCAGTTCAGCGATGCCGAGCTGGTCAACCTGACTCTGGCCATCAACACCATCAACGCCTGGAACCGTTTTGCGATCGGCTTCCGCAAGATGCCTGTTGCCTGAGACGACAAGGAACAAGGAGCCTGACGTGCGATTCATCTCTACTGCAAAAAGTGCCCTGCTGGTGGCTTTGCTGGCCATGGCGGCCAGCGCCAGCGCCCATGACGGCAAACACGGCGACGAGGTCATTACGCCATTGCAGCATCAGACCCTGTCCGATGCACCCGGTAAAAGCGGCGTCATGGCCATAGTGGCTTACGGCCCCGGCGAAAGCTCAATCGCGCATCGCCATCCAGGCTCGATCTTCGCCTATGTACTTGAAGGTGAAGTCATCTCGCAACTGCAAGGCGGCGCGACTGTGACTTACAAGGCCGGCGAATCCTGGTACGAAGCGCCAAACACGCCGCATCTGGTGTCGCGCAATGCCAGCGCCACCAAACCGGCCAAACTGCTGGTCTGGTCGCTGGTGCAGGATGGCCAGCTACTGACCGTGCCGCTGGAAAAGTAAACCGCGAAACAAGCCTCCCCGGCCCGCTTCCGCCCTGCAAATGCGTCTGCATCTTGGGAAGCGGGCATTTTTCTGCCTGGCGCTCTCCGATTTTTAGCCGTTTTTCAGATTTACCCGCTGGAAATTTCAGTTTGGGTCCCGGCTTCCTGTAAACTTAGGGGATGCGCTTATTTTTACTTGATTGGTTCGGCTGGTCGTTTTTGTGGATACTGCCCCTGCTCGGCAGAGTACTGGTGTCTTTGCTGTCCGGCAAAGGCCTGCGCGGGCGTGGCTCCATCCGCATCTGGCTGGGCACGCTGATCGTCCTGTGCGCCAGCAGCGCCATTGAAGCCATGCTGAGAAGCCAGGGCGACGTTGCTCTGGAAAGTGATTTCTTCGGCCAGGCTCTGGCGCGCAGCATCTCCACAAGCTTTGGCAAGTTGCTCGGCGTACTTGCCCTGATGGCAAGCGGCTTGCTGGGATTGTTCTGGCTGTTTGGTCGCAGTCGCAAGGTCGTTGCCGAAGACGAGTCTGATACCGCCGGTTTACCGCTGCAGGCATCCGTAGCGCGCCGCACGCAAGCCAATATCCCGCCGACCATACGCAACCTGCCTGCCAGCCAGGCGCCAAAAGCCTCAGGATCCGTCAAGCCGCAGCCACCACGTCAGCCACGTGAGCCTCAGCAAGCTTTCGGCAACCTCACGCGCAAACGGGATCCATGGCCGCTGCCTAACGAAATGCCGCGCAGCGCCAATCCATCGCAAACGGCCGCCGGCAAATGGCCGGCTGCACCGCGCTCGGACGAACCGATCAAGCGCCCGGCGCGTCCGGCTTCCGAATGGGCGCCGTTTGAAGCCTTGCGCCCGACACAAGCCATGCTGGCACGCTCCAGTTCGATGCAAGCCGCAGAACCTCCACCGGCAGCGGCTCATCTGACAACGCAAAAACCTTCGCTTGCGACCAGCATCATCAGCAAGCCACGGATTACGCCGATTCCTGGCAGCAGCACCAAAGTCCGCATCAGTACTGCCGCCGACCGCAGCCAGGCGATTCCGACGTCGTTGAGCGCGACGCTGGCAGCACGTCTGCCGTCTCATGCGGCGTCGAATACTGCTTCGAATGCGTCTGTTCCGGCGGAGCAAACGACACTTCCGCCGTCAGCAACGGAGATCATGCCTGCAGTAGCCGCAACGCCGGCCATGTCGCCTGCGATTGCACCTTCTTTCGCGCCAGTGGCTGCCACGATTACCGAGGTAATAGCGCAGCAAGCCACGTTGGAAACCATCTCCGCGTCAAACTCACCGCCGTTCGGTCAGCCGGAACCAGAAGCCGTTGTCGCTCCCCAGGCATTCAACATTGTCGAGTCACGCGTCGAACCTGTCTGGGAGCCCCCTGTCGCTCCTGCTACTCCAGTCGCTGCACCTGAGACGACGCTGTTGTTCGATACTCCCCAAGAGCCCTATATCGCTGCACCTGCGGCTCCAATGCAGATCCGCACCTGGACGCAAACGCCTGCCGCAACGCCACAAGCGATAGCGCCGGTTGTGGAGATATCGGCAGCCTATCGTCCGACCGACATCCCCCTGCCCGGCATCGATTTGCTCGATCAGGGTAGTGACATGCCGGTGGAGATGGACGAAGCGCAGTTGGTTGAAATCGGCCAACTGATCGAACAGCGCCTGAAAGAATTCAAAGTCCCGGTCACCGTGCTGGGCGCCTACGCCGGGCCGGTGATTACCCGTTTCGAGATCGAACCGGCATTGGGCGTACGCGGTGCGCAGATCGTCAATCTGATGAAAGATCTGGCGCGTGCGCTCGGCCTGACCTCGATTCGCGTGGTGGAGACCATTCCCGGCAAGACCTGCATGGGCCTGGAATTGCCGAATCCCAAGCGGCAAATGATCCGTCTCGCCGAAATCATCCAGTCGGAAGCCTATGCGCGCTCCGCCTCGCATCTGACACTGGCCATGGGCAAGGACATCACCGGCGTACCGGTGGCGACCGATCTGGCGCGTGCGCCACATATGCTGGTGGCGGGTACGACCGGTTCGGGCAAATCGGTGGCGATCAATGCCATGATTCTGTCGCTGCTCTACAAGGCAACGCCGGACGAAGTGCGCCTGATCATGATCGACCCCAAGATGCTGGAATTGTCGGTCTATGACGGCATCCCTCACCTGTTGGCGCCGGTGGTCACCGACATGAAGCTGGCCGCGCACGCGCTGTCGTGGTGTGTGGCGGAAATGGACAAACGGTATCGCCTGATGTCGGCGCTGGGCGTGCGCAACCTCGCCGGTTACAACCAGAAGATTGCCGATGGTGTTGCAGCTGAGAAGTACGTCAAGAATCCGTTCTCGCTGACGCCGGATGCGCCTGAGCCGCTGGATCGCCTGCCGATGATCGTGGTGGTCATCGACGAATTGGCCGATCTGATGATGGTCGCCGGCAAGAAGATTGAAGAACTCATCGCTCGTCTGGCGCAAAAAGCGCGTGCCGCGGGCATTCACCTGATTCTGGCAACGCAACGCCCTTCGGTCGATGTCATCACCGGTCTGATCAAGGCAAATATCCCGACACGCGTGGCGTTCCAAGTGTCATCGAAGATTGACTCGCGCACGGTGCTGGATCAGATGGGTGCAGAGACTTTGCTCGGCCACGGCGACATGCTGTTCTTGCCGCCAGGCTCGGGCTATCCGCAACGCGTGCATGGCGCTTTTGTGTCGGATGAGGAAGTACACCGCGTGGTGGAACATCTGAAGGCCCACGGCGAGCCGCAATACGAAGAAGCAATCCTGGCCGGTCCGGCCTCGGAAGAGCCGCAGCAAGGCGATATGTTTGGTGAGCCGGGCGACGAAAGCGATCCGCTGTATGACGAGGCCGTAGCCTATGTCACCCGCAGCCGCCGCGCGTCGATCTCGTCCGTGCAGCGCCAGTTCCGTATCGGCTACAACCGCGCGGCACGGCTGGTGGAGCAGATGGAGGCGGCAGGTATCCTGTCCTCCATGTCCAAGAGCGGCGCCCGCGATGTGCTCGCGCCGCCGCCCCCTGATTTATAACTAACCTGCAGCGCCGTCGTCCTGACGAAAGTCAGGACCCAGCGTCGTATCGACGTTTGTCACGACACTTGGTCCCAGCGTTCGCTGGGACGACAGAAAAACGCTCGGACAGTCTTATTTTTCCGCTTTAGATGTCTTGCTGATAAACGCAAAGATCATCACCGTCGCCATGAACTCAACAATGGCGATGGTGGTCAGGCCCTTGCCATATTGTCCGGTTGTGGTCTTCAGATAACCCAGTAATTGCGGGGAAAAGTATCCCGACAGATTCGCCACCGAATTGATCACAGCCAGCCCTACCACAATCGCCGTACCCGACAGGAAGCGCCCCGGCAATTGCCAGAACACAGGGATTGCACCCATCGTGCCGGCCGACGACAACGCCAGCGCAAACACCACACCCGCAGCACTCTTCTGTCCCAGAAAATAAGCCGCCAGCAACAGCCCGATTGCGCCAATGGCGGCAGCCACGGCGGTATGGATGCGTACTTCCTTGTTGCGATCCGACAGATAACCATTGAGCAGCATGCCGAACCATCCGCAGCAATAGATGCCGCCCATGACCCACCCCAGGGTCTTGATATCGGTGAAACCGACTTCTTTCACCAGACTCGGGCCGTAATACACCAGCGTCGCGTTACCGGCGATGATGCAGAAAAAGACGGCAATCAAGGCCCACATGCGCGCACTGCGCAGCGAAGCAAAGAAGCTGTGTTCACGCGGCCCCAAAGCCTGATCTTCTGCCGACAATTCGGTCTCGACGTGGGCCTTTTCACGGTCGCTGAGCCACTTGGCGTCGCGCGGCCGGTCGGTCAGCAGAAAATACGCAGCCAGCCCGGCCACGATCGATGGAATGCCTTCGATGATAAAGAGCCACTGCCAGCCCTTGAAACCGCCAAGACCTTGCGACAATTCCATGATGTACGCCGCCAGCGGGCTGCCCAGCACCAGCGACACCGCTGACGCAGAGACGAACACCCCCAGGGCCTTGCCACGCCGATGCGTCGGCAGCCAATAGGTCAGATACAGAATCACGCCCGGTTGCAATCCGGCTTCGAAAGCGCCCATCAGAAAGCGCAGGATATAAAACTGCGTGGATGTCTGCACCCAGGCCATCAGCACGCAGGTAATGCCCCAGCCGATGGTGATGCGCATAATGGTTTTGCGCGCGCCGAACTTTTGCAGCGCCAGATTGCTTGGCACCTCAAAAATGAAATAACCGATGAAGAAGATCCCTGCGCCGGCACCATAGACGGCGTCCGACCAGGCCAGATCGCTCATCATGGTCAGCTTGGCAAAACCGACGTTGACGCGGTCGACCCAGGCCAAAAACCAGATCAGCGTGACGAAAGGAATGATGCGCCAGACAATGCGGCGAAATGTGACGTCGCGCTCTTCAACGCTGCCGGCGGCTGGTATTGGTGCTGTTGTTGCTGCAATGGTGTTCATGTGTCCCCCCAGACGAAATCAATGCGGATGACGGCGCTGGTCTCGCTATTTCAATCGTTTTGCGTGGGGTTGCGCCCGTGATTACGCCTCATATCAGTGCAAAACAGTGGAAATGGCCAGACAAAAGCCGTCTTTCTCCGGCAAGCAGCATCCATGCCACTACCGGGAAAAGACATCATTGAAATGTTGGGAAGAATTGTTGCGATGGATTATTGCGCCAGCAAGCCATCCGATCGGGGGGAACGGGTCTGTAGAAAAAACTGCTGGAAAAGACGATTACAGCGCGCTGTCGCCGCCAGGAAACCGCAGCGCAAAGCCGCGTTGTGCTTTGCTGATATTGCTCGGCTCCAGTGTGATCGCCTGCCGCAGCGATTCTGAAAATGCCAGCAAGACCTCGGTCTGCCCGGACTTGAGTTCCAGCTCAATCTCGCACAAGGCTTCACTGCGCTCGCCGGCCGAGACAAAACCCTGATCCAGCGCCAGTTCGACGACCGTATCCTGCGGCAGGTTCAGCATCCAGATGGTTCGCAAAAAGCTGGTGGTGAAGACTTCCCGCAATTGCTCCGCCAGATGCGGCGCCTCCAGCGCTTCGCGCGCGGCAGGATTGTCCACCAGCGGCAGCAGACTATCAAGATCGATCTCCGGGCCGGGAACCTCGCACTCCCATTCATGGCGCTGGTGCAAGCCGGCTTCAACGCGACCGCCGCCTTTGTAGGTTTGCAACCACTTGTCGCCGACTTTGCGCACCCGCAACGCCGAACGATGCTTCTTCAAATGCAAGGCAGGCGTGTCGACATAGATGCTGAACAAGCCCTGCAGCTCCGGTGCGCCGGAGGAATATTCCCTCAACAGCGGCAATTGATGAAAGGCGTCGACATCGCCTGGAGCGATGGATAGTTTGAGTTCGATTTCCATGGTCGGGAGTTTAACCGCAATTTCACTTAACATTTATTACCGTTTGTTTCGCGATTAGGCCAAAACACAAAATTTAATTTTCTCAAAGCAACAGCTTGGTACGTGGCAATACGAGGCATGCGGATGATTGTGAGCATCGGCTGTCATATTCCACTATCATGGCGGGCCTTGCTCCATCTTGACTGCATTCCATGTCCGACCACCCTTCCGATATCCCCGATAGCGACGATACCAACGATCAAACCACCGATGTTTCCGATGTCATTCACGAGCCGCGCTTGTGGCGCGACGAGGGTTGGACGGCGCGTATCATCAAGAACGACGACGATGACGGCTGGGCTGTCGAAATGACACGCGAAGGCGAGCGCGAACCGACGCTGATCGGTCCCTGGACCATGGGCCGCGACAAGAAGAACCCAAAACCGATGGACAAGCCGGCCTTTAATACGCTGGTGAAAACAGCATCGGAATTCCGCCGCCGCAGCGAGCAGCAGTTGCATGCGCAACTGCACAAGAACATTACCGTCGATAGCGCCGAAGGAAGCATCAAGGTGACGCTGGATATCGTGCCCGATGATGACTTCCCTTACGCCGATCTCAAAGCATGGGATGAAGCCGGAGAGTTGCTTGCCAAGGTGCAGGTCGCACCGAATTTCAAACTGAGTGCAGCCAGCGCCGAACGCTGGGTGGAAGGCGGCTATCGCAAGCCGAGCAGCGGCGGTTAATCAGTCACTGGTTGAATCGTATAAATAAAAACGGCAGACGCGATGTCTGCCGTTTAACTTTGTGCCTGTTTTTATGCTGATGACTAGAACTCATTTCATAAATAGGCGTGAGATGCGTTCTTTCCAGAAAGGGCACTGGCAAGGCGTGCGACGCGTCGCGTGGTGGTGCCACGCGCAAGGAGTGCAACGCGGCCAGCGCCCTTTCTGGAAAGAACCCGGAGGGAGCGGCCTGTTTGGGCGAATTGCTGCGTTACGAATCGGGGTCAAGACGTCCAGTCTTGACCCCGATTCGCGCCTTGCACTTCATCCCAAACAGGGCAAGCTCGCATTCACGCCTATTTATGAAATGAGTTCTAAATGTCCGTCACACGCGATAGATTTTTTCTCCGGTCTGAACGATCTTGAATTTGGCGTCCGATAAAGGATCAAGCGCCCGTCCATCGTTCAGTTTGTAGGTTTTGAGACCTTCCGGTGCAGTCTTGTCCGCCTCTTCGATTGGCGTCTGGTACACCTCTACGTGATAGGCAGCTCCGGTCTTGCCTTTAGCGTCGAATTTCTCAACCAAATCCATACGTGTCTCCTTATGTGTTCAGGTCAGTACCGGATATAAAGATAGCAGATTTATTTTTGGGCGGGAGAGAGATTTCAGCTTGTTTTGCACTTCCGCATGAAAACATGGAAAACTAGCGCATCTCATCAACGGCATCTTTCTCTTCCATGCCCCACCTCAACATCCATCCGGCGGTCGGCGCGCCTCATCACATTTACTACGAATTGATCGACGGACAAGCTGAAAAACCTTGTCTCGTCTTCCTTCATGAAGGTTTAGGTTGCACTGCAATGTGGAAGGATTTTCCGCGCCGTTTGTGTGAGATAACGGGATGCCCCGGCCTGCTTTATGACCGTCTGGGATACGGCCTTTCCGATGCATTGCAACAAAAGCGTACCCTGGATTATTTGCATCGGTACGCCCTCGACGAGTTACCGCTTGTTCTGGCGCAAGTCTTGGCGCCACAACAAGCTTATATCCTCATCGGCCACTCCGACGGCGGCAGCATAGCCTTGTTGCATGCAGCACAACAACCGGCGAGCTTGCTCGGAATCATCACCGAAGCCGCCCATGTCTTTGTCGAAACCGTCACCCTCGATGGCATCCGCGTCGCAGAGCAAGCCTATGCCGATGGCAAATTACGTGGCTTGAGCAAATATCACGGCGACAAGACCGAGCAGATTTTCAAGGCATGGTCGGACACCTGGCTGACACCGGATTTTGCCAAGTGGAATATCGAAGAGGAATTGCCGTCCATCGTCTGCCCTGCGCTGATACTGCAAGGCATCGACGACCAGTACGGCACCCGTCGCCAGGTCGATGCCATCGTCGAAGCCGTTCCCGGTGCGCGCATGCAGTTACTGGAACAATGCGGCCATACACCACATCAGGAACAGGCGACCGCCGTGCTTGAACTGATGAATGCGTTCATTCAGTCGCAGGCATAGCAGAAACCTGCTCCAGGAAAGACGCGACCAGACGGCTGTCTTTCCGATCTGCCAGACAATAAATATAGGTATGCGTGCTGACCGGATTGCCCTCAATCGGCAGCAGTTTGAAACGCGGATCGGGCACAAACTCCGCCTCCGACACCGTCCCCAAACCAATTCCGCGTGCCACGGCTTCGCGTAAAGCTTCGCGGCTGCCGATTTCCATCACCACGCGCGGCATGACATCCGCTTCCTTCAACACCTTCTCCAGCGCCAGACGCGTGGTCGAACCCTGCTCGCGCATCACCATCGGTTGGCCGTGCAAATCCTGCAATCTGATCGAATCGTGTTTGGCAAGCGGATGGTCGATGTGGGCGAACACCACGATCGCGTGATCGGCATACGGCACCGCGACAAAGCGCGGATCGTCGTTGAAGCTGGCCAGCACGGCAACGTCGGTGACGTAATTTTCCAGATCGGCCATCGTCTCTGCCGAATTACCCATCCGGATCGACAACTCCACATTGGGAAACTTGCGGCGATAGGCATCCACCATCTCGATCACGTGGAAAGGCCCGACCGCGCCGATCTTCAGGTGTCCGACATTGAGCACGCCGGAGTTGTACAGCAGGTTGTACGCGTCCAGCTCCAGCTCGGCGATCTTTTGTGCGATCGGCAACAGGCGCTGCCCGGTATCGGTCAGGTCGAGACGGCGACCGCGGCGGTAGAACAACTCGACATTGTGCTGCCGTTCCAGAGCCTGTACCTGCGAGGTCAGCGTTGGCTGGCTCACGCCCAGCGTGCGGGCAGCGGCGCTAAAGCCACGGTTGCGGGCGACGGCGAGGAAGGCGCGGAGTTGCGAAGGCGTCATCTATAGATTCCATCAATAGGTAATCGTCAATCTCCTGATTATATCGATAATAAAGGCGTCACAATAGCTCCCTATTCTGTCGGTCATGAACACAAGCCCGTCTTCTCCAGGACGGACCTCACTCACCACCGCCAGGAGCATCATGAAACGTCTCTCCGCCCTTTTCCGACCTTTGGCCTTGTGCCTGAGCCTGATTTCCGCAAGTTCTGCATTCGCTGCCCAACCACTGACAGTTGGCCTGATTCCGGCTGAAGATTCGCAAGCCATGCTGGAAAACAGCAAAAAGGTCATCGACAGCCTGCAAGAACAGCTGGGTATGCCGGTCAAGCCTTTCATCGCAACCGACTACAACGGCATCATCGAAGCACTGCGCTCGAAGAAGCTCGACGTCGCCTACCTCGGCCCGTTCTCTTACGTGCTGGCAACCTCGGTCGCCAACGTCGAAGCCTTCTCCGTGGCGGAAACCAAGAAGACCGGCAAGAGCTCCTACAAGAGCCTGATCATCGTACGCAAGGACAGCGGCATCGAAACCGTGCCGCAACTCAAGGGCCACACCATGGCCTTCGTCGATCCGTCGTCGGCATCGGGCCATCTGTTCCCGACCGCAGGCCTGCAAAAGCAAGGCATCGAGCCAAGCAAGTATTTCTCGCGCGTGATCTTCTCGGGCTCGCATGACGCCAGCATCCTGGCCGTGGCCAACAAGAAGGTTGATGCCGCTGCCGTCGCCGACCGCATCTTCGCCGCCGCCGTCGCCAAAGGTGTCATCAAGCAAGCCGATTTCAACATCGTCTGGACTTCGCCGGACATCCCTGAATCGCCGATGGTCTGGCGCAAGGATCTCGATCCTGAACTGAAGAAGAAGATCGCCACCGCCTTCGCCAACATCAAGAACGTCGAATGGGGCGACCAGGGCGTGCTGAACGGTTTCGTGCCGACCAACGACGCCGCCTACAACGTTGTCCGCGACACCGCCAAGATCCTCAATCTCGACCTCAAGGCAATGAAATGATCAAGATCCGTTCGCTCACCAAGCAATACGGCAGCAATGCCGTGCTGCGCGGCATCGACCTCGATGTCGCTCCCGGAGAATTCCTGGTCGTGCTGGGACCGTCCGGCGCCGGCAAGTCGACCTTGCTGCGCTGTATCAACGGCCTGGCGACACCGACTTCCGGCGAGCTGGTGGCGGCCGGATTTGACGCCACCGATGCGCGCAACGGCAACGTGCGCAAGTTGCGCCAGCAAGTGGCCATGATTTTTCAGCATCACAATGTCGTGCCACGCCTGTCGGTGCTGAAAAACGTACTGACCGGCCGGCTCGGCCAGACCTCGACGCTCAGCTCGGTGCTGCAATTGTTCAGCCGTCAGGATATCGCCCTGGCGATGGACTGCCTGCGCCGCGTCGAACTGGAACACAAAGCGGAACAGCGCACCGATGCGCTCTCCGGCGGCCAGCGTCAGCGTGTGGGCATTGCCCGCGCTCTGGCGCAGCGTCCGCAAGTCATCCTGGCCGACGAACCCGTCGCCAGTCTCGATCCCAAAACCTCGCGGCTGGTGCTGCAATATCTGCGTGCAGCCTGCCGCGAACTGGGTATCACCGTCGTCTGCAACCTGCATCAGGTCGACTACGCCCGTGAATTCGGCGATCGCATCGTCGGCCTGTCGGGCGGCAAGCTGGTCTTCGACGGCCGCGGCGACGAGCTGCGCGATTCGCATCTCAATCTGATTTACTCCGGTCTTGACCAGGTCAAGGCGCAAGACGAATTGCATAACCCGATTCGCCACACAAGTCAGCCCACTGAAATGGTGCTGGAAGGAGCCCTGTCATGAGCGTTCCCATGCAACCCGAAATGGACCGCGACGGATCCCGCTCCAGTTATCACGACTATGTCTGGACCGGCGCACGTCCGCTGACGCTGCGCTCCTGGCTGCTGTGCATCGCCGCCGTCGCCGCAGTCGCTTTCGTTCTGGCGTGGAGCGCACAAGGCACGCAACTGAGCTGGAGCGAACTGACTAACGGCCTGCCGCAAATCGGCGATTTCCTCAGCCGCTCTTTCCCGCCGAACTGGAAGATCCTCGGCAATCTCGTCGGCCCCGCCATCGAAACCGTCCAGATCGCCATCTGGGGTACGCTGCTCGGCGTCATCGTTGCGATCCCCGTGTCCTTCCTTGCAGCACGCAACCTCAATCGCAACCGGGTCGTGTATCAGGCAGTGCGCCAGATGCTCAACGTCACGCGCAGCATCAATGAACTGATCCTCGCACTGGTGTTCGTCTCCGCCGTCGGGCTCGGACCTTTCCCCGGCGTGCTGGCATTGGCGCTGCATGGCGTCGGCATGGTCGGCAAGTTCTTCGCAGAAAGCATTGAAGAAATCGACGATGGCCCGCTGGAAGCGTTGCGCGCCACCGGCGCCCGTCCGTTGCAGGTCATCGTCTTCGGCGTCTTGCCGCAAGTCATCACGGCCTGGATCGCCACCGTGCTGTACCGCTTTGAAGTCAATCTGCGCCAGGCCACCGTACTCGGCATGGTCGGCGCCGGCGGTCTCGGTTTCGAACTGGTCAACAGCCTGAAGCTGTTCAAGTACCAGGACACCGCAACCTGCATCGTGGTTGTCACGCTGATGGTGGTCGTCGCCGATACGATCTCGAGCCGCTTGCGTCAGATGATCCAGGACGGCAAGACGCATTAATTCAGCTGCAT
>Ga0209913_1000957_pt1 | contig 19368 bp, 13 predicted proteins | sample PersoiDNA2013203_FD_185805 | JGI IMG/M metagenome (GOLD analysis project Ga0209913, IMG submission 185805) | Permafrost soil microbial communities from the Arctic, to analyse light accelerated degradation of dissolved organic matter (DOM) -... | ecosystem: Environmental > Terrestrial > Soil >... | reverse complement strand
TTCAGATGAAAAAAGGCTCGCAACGTGCGAGCCTTTTTCTTGAGTGTTTCCTTGCGTGTCTCCATTACCCCTTGCTCAGTATTTCTTTGGCGACAATATGTTCCTGTTTGCCCAACCTCGGAATATGCCCCCGCACCACCAGCAGCGCTGCAAACACAAACACCATCGCCGTTCCCAGCATCACCAGATAGCCATTAGCTCCCGCACCGGTGATCACGATCGCTCCCGCAAATGCACTGAGAATCGCACCGAGACGGCCGAAGGCCAGGGCTGAGGCTGTGCCGGTGGCGCGTACTCCGGTCGGGTAGATGTAGGCACACAGCGCGAACATGGTGGATTGCACGGCATTCACAAACAGGCCGTGCATGCCGAGGCCGAAGATGAAGACGCCGGTGGCGTGCGAGGCATCCACACCCAACAATAGCAATGCGCTGGCGACGCCGCCGATGCTGCACAGGAGCAGCGGGCCGCGTGAGCCGTAGCGGGTGATCGCGACGGCGCAGACCAGTGCGCCGATGACGCCGCCTAAATTGTAGGCAGTCAGTCCGGCGCCGGCGATGGCGACGTTGAGGCCTTCGGCGGCGAGCATGGTGGGCAGCCAGCTGAAGGCGCTGTATACCGCCAGCAGACACATGAAGAAGGCGCACCAGATCGCGATGGTGTCGCGTGCGCGGCCGTCGCTGAAGAGGGCACGGAAGCCTAAGCGTTGTTCTGCCTTCTGTTCGCTGGCGTCGGTGAAGCCGGTGGCGGCGTTGACGTTGCGTGCCATGCGGGCGAGCAGTTTGCGCAGTTCTGGCCAGCGTTGTTCACGGCGGGCGAGGTAGCGTGGCGATTCAGGCAGGGCGAGGATGAGCAGTACGGCGAGCACCAGCGGCAATGCGCCGCCGATGAAGAACAAGCCGCGCCAGCCGTATAGCGGCATCACTGCACCGGCAAACAGGCCCGCCAACATGCCGCCCAGCGGCACGCAGACGATGGTGGCGGTGACGGCGACGGTGCGGTGTTTGGCGGGTGTGAACTCCGCCGTCATGGTGGTGGAGCTGGGCAATGCGCCGCCGATGCCGAAGCCGGCGATCAGGCGCAGGATGGCGATGGTCAGCACGTCGGGTGCGAGGCCGATGGCGCAGGTAGCGGCGCCGAAGATCAGCACGCTGCCGATGATGGCCCAGCGGCGGCCGAAGCGGTCGGCGAATAAGCCGGCGCAGGCACTGCCGAGGCCCATACCGATCAGACCGGCGGCGACCGCCGGTGCGAAGGCGCTACGGGTGATGCCCCATTCCTTGATCAGCACCGGAATCGCGAAGCCGATCAACTGGCCGTCAAAACCATCCATGACGATGGATAGCGCCGCCAGGCAGACCACGAACTTTTGCATCGAGGTGAAGACGCCGTCGTCGAGGGTTTTACCGATGTCGATGGAGGCGCTCATGCTGCTGCCTCTGAGCGGATTGTTTCCATTTCTATTTTGACGTGTGCTTTTACTTCCACTCTGTCTTGCAGCATGGCCTTGTCTCCTTGAATTTTTTGTCGCTATTTTTATAGGTGTCTGACAGTTCGCGCGCGGATCGTGCCGACGCGATTTTTGTGCGGCCAAGTATGGAAGAGGGTTGCCTGATTTGGAATTACCTTTTGGGGCAAAAGGCATTACCGCGATGCATGACTTGCCAGCTCAGCCTGAGTGTTGCTCTACGCCGGCCTGCATGGTCCCGCATCGTCAAAATCTGTGCGGACAACGCACAAGCCAACCAGCTTGCCGGAGAGGGCGGGTCTCAGCCTGAGGTAGGCGGATCGTCGCCTGGTGAAACCGTTGCCTGCGCCTCGGGCGCAGAGGGTGGGACAGGCAGCGTCGTGGCAACGATACCTTGATGCCGGGCAAGATTGTGCTGGTAGTAGGCAATGAATTCCGTCGCCGGCATGGCCTTGGCGTAGAGCCAGCCTTGTACGAATTCGACCTCGTGCTTGCGCAGGTAGTCGGCCTGTTCCTGCGTTTCGACGCCCTCGGCGACGATTTTCAGCTTGAGCGTTTTGGCCATGCCGATGATGTGCGGCGTCACGCTGCTGGTGGCGGAATCGGTGCCGATGGTGTCGATGAAGGACTTGTCGATCTTGAGCGAATCCAGCGGCAGGCTCTGCAGATACGACAGGCTGGAATAGCCGGTGCCGAAGTCGTCGATGGCGACCGCATGTCCTGCGGCGCGCGCATTGCTCAGCGTGACGCGTGCGGAGTTGACGTCCATGAAGCCACGCTCGGTGGCCTCCAGCCAGATTTGCTGCGCTTCGATGTCGGTGTTCTTGAGCGCGGCCTGCACCGAGGCCAGCGCCCGTCCGGTCTTGATGTCTTCGGCGCTGAGGTTGATGGCGATGTGCAGATGCCGCTCCGCTGCGAGCGTGGCGCGCAGGTCGGCGACTACGTGTGCGATGACCTGGTCGGTGATGGGCAGGATCAGTCCGCTCTCTTCGGCCAGCGGGATGAAGAGGTCGGGCCTGACCATGCTGCCGTCGGGACGCTGCCAGCGCACCAGCGCTTCGGCGCCGATGCACAGACCGGTCTCAAGTTCGATGATGGGTTGGTAGTACACGATGAATTCGCGCTTCTTGACCGCCAGCGACAACTCGCCCAGCGGCGACAGGCGCCGCCGCACGGCCCAGATCACCACGGCGATCATCAGGGCGGCGACCAGCAGTCCGACCGGCAGCAGCATCAGTTGCTGGCGATGCATGCGGTGGAACAGAAAACTGCGCGGCTCCAGCGCCACCGCAATCAGTCCTGGGCCTCGGGCGATGGCGATGAGGTTGTCGTCGTCGATGCTGTTGACGGGGTTGGCGATGATGTCGCGGATGAGCAGCGCATCGGGGCCGTTGAGGTCGCCCAGCACATAACCTTTGTCGGTGGCGGTCGCCAGCTGAATGCCCGGTTCGACGATCACATCGGCAAAGCGCGACGGCACGGTCAGCACGTTGTGCGAGTGATAGTGGAAGGCGACCATCGTATTGCCCTGGGTGACCGTCGGCATCATGCGCAGACTTACTTGCATGCCGTCGGCGGTCACGAAATCGACGGGTGTCTGTTCGGCGTATTTTTCTGCGTGTCCCCAGGAGGTGCATTTGAGCACGCCATGCTCGAAGTAACCGATCTCTTCGATGGAGCGCGTATTGACGGTCAGCTGCCGCATGCGTGCGATGTGCTGTTCCGAACAAGGTCGCATGGTCAGCGGTTCCAGCGCGTGCAGCGCGGAGCGGATTTCGTCGAGGGATATATTGCTGCGCAGGATGGCGCGTTGTGCATAGACCGCGAGCCGGCCCTGTTCTTCGCTGACGGCGCGCTTCCATGAAAAATACAGCATGCTGGCCAGCGGCAGCGTGGCGCAAAGAATAGTCGCCAGCCCGGTGACGACAATGATGCGTGATCGGCTCAAGGCATCCTCCCTGCCGTTATTCTGTGGAAGCAATCCTGTTTTTAGAGAGAATACGCGCTTTATGCCCGGGTTTCGCGCCTTATCAGGTCTGTTGTTGCACAACCGTAGTCAGGAACTCCAGAAAAGCCCGGGTCTTGGCCGGCACATGATGGCGCGACGGGTATAGCGCGTACAGCGGATAGCGTTCATCCGGCCAGTCGGGAAAGAGGTCGACCATGCTGCCGTCGGCCAGAAAGCCTTGCGAGCCGATGTCCATCATCTGCGCGATGCCGTAACCGGCGAGACAGGTGCTCCACAGCGTACCGGCGTCATTAAGGGTGAGCTGGCCGGTGGGATGCAGTTCCAACTTTTTGCGGCCGCGGTGGAATTCCCATGAAAAAGGCCGGCCGCTTTCCGGCTCACGGAACAGGATGCAGACATGGCCCTTTTCCAGATCCTGCGGTCGGGCCGGGCGGCCGTGGCGTTCCAGGTAGGACGGCGCAGCGACAGTGATGATGCGCGAGTCAAACAGCTTGCGCGCCACCAGCGTCGACGGCTTGGGATGGCCGAAGCGTAGCGCCAGGTCGAAGCCGTCACCGATCATGTCGCCGAGACGATCGCGCGTGACGAGGTCGAGTTCCAGCTGCGGATGGCGTTCGAGGAAGTTGCCCAGCTGCGGCCCCAGCAACAGCCGCGAAAAGAACGGATCGATGTTGATGCGCAAGCGTCCGCGCACGGTTTTGACGCCTTCGGAGGCGCTGGTGGCGGCGTCTTCCAGGCCCGCCAGCAATGGTTGCACCTGCTCATAAAAGCGGCGGCCTTCGTCGGTCAGCATCACCGAGCGCGTGGTGCGATCAAACAGGCGAATGCCGAGCCGTGTTTCCAGCCGGGCCACCGCGCGGCTCACGCCCGGCGGCGACATGTTGAGGACGTTGGCCGCCGCCGCAAAGCTGCCGCAATCGACGATGGCGACCAGCACGCTCATGCCGTTCAGGGTGCGTTCGTCAAAGCTCATGCGTATCCTCCTCTTTATGTCCTGTTGATGTTCGATCGCTATTGTCAGCGATGTCTGCCGATACCATTGATGACATTTCAGCACTGATGAAATGCCATTCATGCTATCGCAAAATCTGTCACCAACGCCGAGAATCCACTCCAACCGCACTTTGTTGCGTCGTTATTTCAACGTTGAAACCATTTGGAGAAAGCCATGTTTGCCATCACAGGAATTACCGGTCAGGTCGGCGGTGTTGTCGCCCGTCAATTATTGGGTCACAAAAAATCAGTGCGCGCCGTCGTCCGCGACGCCGCCAAAGGGGCGCTTTGGGCCGCGCAGGGATGCGATCTGGCGCTCGCCACGGTAGAGGATAGCGCTTCACTGGAGCGCGCTTTCACCGGCATGGAAGGCGTCTTCATCCTGCTGCCCCCAACCTTTGACCCCAGCGCCGGTTATCCGGAAGCACGCGCCGCCATCGCTTCCATCAAGGCGGCTTTGCTCGCGGCCAGGCCGGGCAAGGTGGTCTGCCTGTCGACCATCGGCGCACGCGCCACGCAAACCAATTTGCTGAATCAGCTCGGTTTGCTGGAGGAAGCGCTGAGCGATTTGCCGATGCCGGTGGCTTTCCTGCGCGCAGGCTGGTTCATGGAAAACGCTATCTGGGATGTGGCGCCCGCACGCGACGGCGTGATCCCCAGCTACCTGCAGCCGCTGGACAAGCCGGTGGCCATGGTCGCCACCGAGGATGTCGGCAGCGTTGCCGCGCAACTGTTGCTGGAAGAATGGACGGGTGTGCGTGTAGTCGAGCTGGAAGGGCCGAAGCGTGTCACGCCGCTGGAGATCGCGGCCTGTTTCGGCAAGCTGCTCGGCCGTGATGTGAAAACGGAAGCCGTACCGCGCTTCACCTGGGATGACGTGTTTCGCTCGCAGGGCATGCGCAATCCTTTGCCACGCATGCAGATGCTGGATGGTTTTAACGAAGGCTGGATTGACTTTGAGTCGGGCCGCGACGGCACGCGCAAGGGTGTGGTCGGATTGGAGGCGGTGCTGCAAGGGTTGATCAAGCGCGTTGCTTAGCGCTTGATTGAGCGCAGCCGATCAGGCGGGGGCTGATCGGCTGCGCGGCTTTATTGCATCTTCATCTTCATTTTCTTTTCCCTCCGTTCCGCTGGCCCCACGCCACGCCGATCAACACCAGCGCACCGGCCAGCGCATGATAGGCGTGCAGCTGTTCACCCAGTAGCGCCGACGCGGCCAATGCCACCAGCAGCGGGATCAGATTGGCGAACAAGGCGCTGCGCGGCGCACCCAGATGCTTGATCGCATTCATCCACAGGAACGGCGCACCGATTGAGGCCAGCAGTCCGGCGTACATCACCAACGGCAGGTTTTGAACGGTCAGCGGCGAGGCCGGGGCTGCCAGCCAGAACGGCAACAGGATCAGGCTGCCGAACGCCGCCTGCACATACAGCTGCGTCCACGTCGACAGCGGCAGCGCCCAGCGTTTCAGCAGCACGCCGTAGAAGGCGTTGGATGTCACGGCAATCAACATGAGTGCATCGCCGATATGGACGCCGCCGTTGAATAGCCGTGACGGCTCGCCGTGTGAACTCAGCACCACCAGCCCCAGCAGCGACAGCACGCCGCCGACAATGCGCGCCGTGGACAGGCGCTCGCCGGCGAACAGGCTGCTCAGGCAGGCGGAGAGCAGCGGCATCAGCGCCACCGTCACGCCCATGTTGATCGCCGATGTCGTGCGCGCCGCCTCATATGCCAGACCCTGATACATCGCCATGCCCAGCGCGCCGAGCAACAGCAGGCGCGGCCAGTGGGCGGCGATCACCGCGCGCTGCCGCCATGCGTCGCGCCCGAGGAAGGGCGTCATGACCAGCACCGCCAGCATCCAGCGATAAAAGGCGATGGCCGCCGGTTCGATCGCTGTCGACGCCGCCTTGGTGATGATGGTGTTGCCGCTCCAGATGCAGACCGCCGCCAGCGGAAAGAGGTAGAAACGGATGCCGCCTGCGCCGGCGGCCGTGACGGACGCGGCAGGGTTTGACGATGGTGCAAGCGAAGAAGTGTTGTTCGACATGATGACTCCTTGAGGTGTTGCTCTATCCTGCGGCATTCCAATGCGTGCATAAAGTGATATTGTTGCAGTTCATCAGTGCAAATCATGCAGCAGTCAGCGCGGCATGCATGCTGCAACTATCCGCAACCAGCCGCAACAATCCTTTTACCGATACGGCAAACCATCACCCGCAGGAGCAACCGTCATGCGCGATCTCGACTTCAACATGGTGCTCGACCTGGAGGCATTGCTGCGCGAAGGCAGCGTCGTCGGTGCAGCCAAACGCCTGCATCTGAGCGCGCCGGCCATGAGCCGCCGCCTCGCCAATCTGCGCGAAGCGGTTGGCGATCCGCTGTTCGTTCCGGCAGGGCGCGGGCTGGTGCCGACCCAGCGTGCGCTGGAGCTGCGCGAAAAGATCGACGCCCTGGCCGAGCAGATGCGTAAGGTCTTCATGACCGAGGAGGTTGATCTGTCGACGGTGGAACGCACGCTGGTATTGCGCACCAACGACGGCTTCGCCGGCGCCTGGGCCGCGCGACTGGCGCAACGCGTTGCACAGGAAGCGCCGGGTATCTCGCTGCGGTTTTCGCCGCGTGCCGACAAACACGTCGGCGCCTTGCGCGACGGCCTGGTCGACCTGGAGATCGGGGCCTTGCACCCGGGAGAAGATGACATGGCGGAAGAGCTGCACAACCAGGTGCTGTTCAAGACACCCTTCGTCGGCGTGGTGCGTGCGGGTCATCCGCTGGCGAGCAAGAAGGTCAGCCTCGCCGGGTTCATCGCCTGGCCGCATATTGCGGCGTCACGCAGCGGCAACGACAGCGGCCCGATTGACGACGCGCTGGCGGCGCGGGGCATGCAGCGCAAGGTCAGGCTGGTAGCCCCAGGGTTTCAGTCGGCGGTGATGATGGCCGCGTCTTCAGACATGATCGCCGCCGCGCCCGCAAGGTTCGCGCGTTGGGCTACGGAGCATCTGGACTTGCATGTTTTTCCATTGCCGCTGGCGACGCCGGAAGTGGAGGTCTCGCAAAGCTGGCACCCGCGCCGTCACGCCGACCCGGTGCACAAATGGGTGCGTGGGCTGGTGCGTGAGTTATGCAGCGAAGACGATTGAGGAAGGCTCAGGCCAGCGCGGTCGTGACTTCGGTCTTGACGCTGGTCATCAGTTTTTGCACCGGACATTTTTCGGCCACGGCGAGTAACTCCTGGCGCTGCGCATCGGTGAGCTCGCCGGTCAGGCTGATTGACGCTGCCAGGCGATAAGTGCCCTGGCGCTCTTCGCTGTTGTCGCGGGTGATGGCGACCTGGATGTCTTCCACCGGGATGTTCTTGCGCTTGGCGTACCACACCATCGTCAGCGCCTTGCACGCGCCGAGCGCGGCGTCGTAGAGATCATGCGGATTGGGGCCGGCATCGTCGCCGCCTTCTTCCACTGCGCCGTCAACCGAGATGAGGTGATTGCGCACGTGGACGACATGACGCATGGCGAGCGACTGGTCGCGTTTGACTTCGATGGCTGGACTGGACATGAGCGTTCCTTGCAGTGGGAAAAGAACGCTCAATGTAGCGCAGTTTTACAGCCCGTGTTCAAGCTCTATAGCGATAAGGCGCCTGTAGCAAGTCCTCGATATCCACAGGCAGATCGCGCACCCGCACGCCGGTGGCGTGATACACCGCCGCCGTGACCGCCGGTGCGATGCCGGCAATGCCGATTTCGCCGATACCGCGCGCGCCGATTTCATCGAGCGCCTTGTCGGGATAATCGAGGAACACCACATCCATTTCCGGCGAATCGGCGTTGGTCACCATCACATAATCGGCCAGGTTGTTGTTGACCGGCTTGCCGTTGCGCGGGTCGTAGTGGGTTTGTTCGAACAGCGCCATGCCGATACCCATCACCACCGCGCCTTCGATCTGATTGCGTCCCGTGCGCGGATTGATGATGCGGCCGGCGTCGATTACCGTCACCACGCGGCTCACGCGCAGACGGGCGATGTCGGGTTGCCAGCGCACTTCCACAAAATGCGCGCCGTAGGAATGGATGGAAATAGTCTTCGCCCCCGGATCCTCGCTGCTCGGCCCCGATTTACCTTTGCCGTCGACACCGCTCACTTGCGCCGCCGCGAGGATATCGGCAAACGGCACGCCGCTTTGCGGTGACTGGTCGCGCCGATGCACACGGCCCTGGGTGAACGCCAACGCGTCTGTCTTGACGCCGCGGAAGGGCGAGCGTTCGTGTTCGGATGCCAGCGACAACACTTGTGTCATCGCTGTACGCGCGGCCTGCGCCACCGCCGGCACCATGGAAGCAGTCGCCATCGAACCGCCCGACATCGGGCCCGGCGGCAGGCGCGTATCGCCGATGGCGACAATGATCTTCGCCATCGGCATGCCGGTCAGTTCGGCCACCATTTGCGACACCACGGTATAGGTGCCGGTGCCGATGTCCTGCACGGCAGAATAGATGCGCGCTGTGCCGTCGCTGCCCAGTGTCACCGACGCTTCTGCACCCAGGCGCTTGGCGATCCACGAACAGGCTGCCATGCCCCAGCCAAGGATTTCGCCGTCCTGCTGCATGCTGCCGACTTGCGGATTGCGGCGCGCCCAGCCGAAACGTTCGGCGCCGGTCAGCAAAGCCTCGCGCAGATGACGCGAAGAGAAGGGCGCGCGGATACTCTGATCGGTTGCCGGCTCATTGAGCAGGCGCAGTTGCACCGGATCGATGTTGAGCCTGACCGCCAGCTCATCCATCGCCGACTCAGTGGCAAACAGACCGGGTACCGCGCCCGGGCCGCGCATGGACGTGTTCGGTGCGATATGGCGTTTGACCGGCGCGCCGGTGATGCGCATGTTGTCGGTGCCGTAGAGATAGGCGGTGGATTCGCCGCAGTGTTCGACGCTGGCTTCTTCCTGCGCGACATGGAACAGATAGTCCTGCTGCAGCGACAGCAGCTTGCCGCCGCTGGTTGCCGCCAGCCGTATGCGCTGCTGGGTGTTGGTGCGATGGCCGACGTTGTGGAACATCATGTCGCGCGAGATCACCAGCTTGATAGGGCGGCGCAGATTGCGCGCCGCCTGCGCCGCCAGCAGGCTGTGTCCCCACGGCCAGAGTTTGCCGCCAAAGCCGGAGCCCAGATATTCGGTGACGATACGCATGTTCTCCGGCGGCACGCCCAGCATCTGGCTCATCACGCCGCGATGATTGACGATGGCTTGCGAGGTTTCGTACAGCGTGAAGGATTGCGTAGCCCCATCGTAGAGCGCAACCGAGGCGTGCAGCTCGATGGGGTTGTGTGTTTCGACCGGCGTGGTGTAGGTCTCGTCGAGCCGCACCGCAGCCGCTGCCGACGCAAAGGCCTGATCGGGATTGCCGCGCTCGGTATCGGTCTTGGGCTGGTCGCTGGTTGCCAGCAGTTTGCTGACGTCATGCGGATCACGCCGGTAGTCGACCTTGACCGCAGCTGCGGCCGCAGTCGCCTGCTCGAAGGTGTCGGCCACCACCAGCGCCACATACTGGCCGTAGTAGCGCACGGTATTGTCTTCCAGTGGCGGGCGTCGTTCATCGGTCTTCACGCCCGAGGCGGCATTAATGTGAAAGAACTTGCCGATGTTGTCATGCGTGTAGACGATGCGTACGCCCGGCATTGCTGCCGCCACCGAGGTGTCGATGCCGCGGATTGCGCCGCTGGCGACGGTGGCACACACCGGCACGCCGATCAGCATGCCGGGAAAGCGATGGTCCGAGGTGTAGCGAGCACGACCGGTGACTTTGAGCGGGCCGTCGATACGCGATACGGCAGCGCCGACGCCGGTCTGGATGGCCGGTGTCTGCGACTGGATCGGGATGGTCGTCACAATAGTGTCAGGCATCATGCGCTCCTTCGTGCAGGTGAAACCGCTATCTTTAACGCCTGCACCAGGCAGCGCTGGATCAGGTCCACTTTGAAAGCATTGTCGCGATGCGTGCGTGCATCACGCACCGATGCCGCCGCCGCGCGCGCAAACGTATCGACGTTCGGCGCCGCGCCTTGCAGCACGGCTTCGGCTTCCGGCGAACGCCACGGACGTGTACCGACGCCGCCCAGCGCCACGCGCGCGTGAGAGATGCTCCCGCCATTGACGCCGATCAGCACTGCCGCCGACGACAACGCAAATTCATACGAGGCGCGGTCGCGCAACTTGAGATAAGTCGAACCGGCGTTCGCCACCGGCGCGGCCAGCGATACGTGCGTCACCAGCTCGCCCGGCGCGAGCACCGTTTCACGCTGCGGCGTCGCACCCGGCAACAGATAGAAATCGTTGATGGGAATCATGCGGGCGCCGCCCGCACCCTGGACGTGGATGGTCGCCTCCAGCGCCGTCAGCGCGACGTTCATGTCGGAGGGATTGGTGGCGATGCACTGATCGCTGATGCCGAGGATCGCCAGATTCCGGTGGAAACCATCCATCGCCGCACAGCCGCTGCCTGGCTGGCGTTTGTTGCAGGCCGTTGCGGTATCGCGGAAATACACACAGCGCGTACGCTGCAACAGGTTGCCGCCGGTGGTCGCCATATTGCGCAACTGCGCCGAAGCGCCCGACAGCAGCGCCTGGCTCAGCGCCGGATAGCGCTGCATCACCAGGGGATGATTGGCGAGATCGCTATTGCGTACCAGCGCGCCGATCTTCAGGCCGCCGTCGGCGGTTTGCTCTACCTGATCGAACGGCAGGCGGTTGATATCGATGACCTGTTGCGGCTGCTCGACGTCCAGCTTCATCAAGTCCACCAGCGTGGTGCCGCCGGCGAGAAAACGTATCGGGCGCGGTGCGCTGTCTGCACCGGCGGCAGCAAGCCGCACGGCGTCGTCGGGTGTTTGTGCGCGCAGCATCTGAAAGGTGTGCATGGCGATTCCTCGGGAAGTGTGACTGGTGATCAGTGATCAGGTAGCGTCGCGAACCTGCCGGATCGCCGCCACGATATTGGAGTACGCACCGCAGCGGCAGATGTTGCCGCTCATGGCTTCCTTGATGTCGGCATCGCCGCGGCCGCAAGGCTCTTTCAGCAAAGCCGTGGCCGACATGATCTGACCTGCGGTGCAATAGCCGCATTGCAAGCCATCGTGTGCGACAAAAGCCGCCTGCATCGGATGCATCCGATCCGGCGTGCCCAGTCCTTCGATGGTGGTGACGGTATCGCCGTCGTGCATCGCCACGAAGCTCAGGCAAGAGTTCACGCGACGGCCATTGACGTGCACCGTACAGGCACCGCACTGGCCGTGATCGCAACCTTTCTTGGTGCCGGTCAGTTGCAGGTTTTCGCGCAGGTAATCGAGCAGGCTGGTGCGCACATCGACCTGGGCGTCGCGCACCACATCGTTGACTGTCAGGCGCACATTCACCAGGCCTGGATCCATCGTCACCGGCGCGGATGCCGCCATTGGGGCAGCAAACGCAGAGGCCGCAGCGGCAGGCAACGCTGTCGCCGCACCGCTGGAGCCGACCCACATCAAAAAGGAGCGGCGCGTCAGTTGAGCCGCGCCGTTTCCTTCTGATAATGGGTTTGTGTTTTCGACAACGCGGGAAGTGGATTGCGGCGCGCTGTTATTGGTATTGCCACGGTCGGCATCGCTGTGGCGGTCGGCGCCGGGGAAGTCTTCTTGCTGGTTTTCTCTCATGATGGTCTCATCGAAAATTGGCTGGAAGCAGACCAGTTGGGCCGCCCGCCGACAACGAAAGTTCAATAAGAGCTGGAGAAAAGAGCAAGGAAAAGCGCCGCCGGAAAAAGACGCCTCAGATCGCAAAGATCAGGAAGTTTTCCGACGGCAGGATGGCAGTTTGTCTGACTGCAACTGCTGCGTAGATTTGCTTCACTACGAAGTTAACTGTGGCAACGCTCAACCAAACTTCACCAGATTCAGCACCGGCAGCGGACCACCGGGAAATTGCGCTGCCCGGCCTTCGTTCACGCCTCCCAGATCGACGGGCGCAAAGTCGAGCCGCGTGATCAGATCGCCGACGGTTTTTTTTGCGTCGGCGTCATTGCCCGACAGGAACAGCACGCGACGGCCGCCTTCCGCTTGCGGATCGCCTGCCAGCACAGCGGCAAGTAAATGATTGAATGCTTTGACCACGCGTGCGCCCGGTGCAAATTCCGCCACCACTTCGCTGGACGCGCGTCCGCCCAGATCGACGGCCTTGAACGTGGCGCCGTCGATGGCGTTGTTGGCGTCGATCAGGATGCGCTTGTTCCATGGGCTTGCGTCTTTGAGGGCGTCCGGTATGCGTCCCCAGTTCACGGCCAGGAAGACCAGATCAGCTTGCGCCGCCTCTTTGACGCTGACGGCCTTGATGTGGGCGCCGAGTTCGTCGGTCAGTGCTCGCAGCGATTCCGGGCCGCGGCTGTTGGCGATGGAGGCGGCGACGCCGTTGCGGGCGAGTTGGCGGGCGATGGCTGTACCGATGGCGCCGGCGCCGATGATGGCGATGTTCATGATGTTTCCTTTCAGTTCGTGAGTTCAGCGGTGTGCTGTTCCGTCCCAGTGACGGTGATCAAGGCTTTGCTGAGCTCAACTGTAGGCGTTTCATTCTTCTAGCGTTAGTAGTGATCAGATAGAATCACTTTCAAGTATTACTTGAAAAGTGTTGCAAACCCATCGGAAGGAAAACGTATGGAAACCCTCGCCAATCTGGAATCGTTCGTCCGCAGCGCCGAGACCGGCAGCTTTTCGTCGGCGGCGCGGCGGCTGGCGCTGACGCCGGCTGCGGTAAGCCGCAATGTCGCGCAGCTGGAGCGCAACCTCGGCGTGCGGCTGTTCCAGCGCAGCACGCGGGGACTGACGCTGAGCGAGGCGGGCGAGCGGTTTTTGCAATCGGTGCAGGGTGGGCTGGACAGTATTCAGGGGGCGATTGCCGATATCACCGTCAATGCCGGACAGCCGGCCGGTGTACTCAAGCTCAGTACCTCCCAGGCATTGGGGATGGATTATTTGCTGCCGCTCATGCCGGCTTTCCTGAAACGCTATCCGGCGGTGACGCCCGACTGGTTTTTAGACAATCGTCCGCTGGATCTGATCGCTGGCGGGTTCGATGCGGCAATTGGCGGCGGTTTCGATCTGCCGCCCGGAATGGTCGCGCGCGAGTTGGCGCAAGTGCATATTATTGCGGCGGCTTCACCGGCATTTTTACGCGGCAAGCGATCGCCGAAAGATCCTGCCGGGCTCGGTGATTTCGACAGCGTAGCCATGCGTTCGCCCTTGAACAGCCGCGTGCGCACGATGGTCATGCGCCATCGCAACGGCGCCGAAATGGCGGCCGTGCAAAAACCGGTAATGTTGTTCAACGATCCTGACGCGGTTTGCCATGCTACTTTGCTGGGCGTGGGTATCGGCCTGGTAGGCGTGCTGCATGCCTTGCCCCATTTGCAAAGTGGTGCCTTGGTGCGCGTGCTGCCGGACTGGCACGGCGACGTCGGCCCGTTGTCACTCTACTTTGCCAGTCAGAAGCTGTTGCCGGGCAAGACACGCGTTTTCGTTGATTTTGTCACCGAAGCGTTTCGCGAGCAGAAGCTGGCGCATCGTCTTTCCGCCCTGAATTTGCCGAAGTGAAGTGGATGCATGTCCCCAGGTCGGCAAACAGGCTGTGTAAGTTTTGATCGCGCAACCGATCAGCCAAATTGCCACGTCTAAAGTTCATGGGCATAATGGCCCGATCAGGCTCGGGCTAGAACAACTACAGCGCCTGCACAGTCACCTTGCCGTGCTGTGCGACGTCGACCCGGGGCTCCGCACCATTGTGTCCATCGGGAGAGCGCATGCGCAGGCTGAAGGGAAATCAGCACTACTTTTTGGCGCAGTTTCTGCCGCTGGCCGCCATGGTGTTGGCAGCAGCTGCTTTCCTCTATCACAGCCGCATCGACGCCGAACTGAACCGTCTCCAGCTGGAGCAGCGCGAACGCGTGGCATTGGGCGTGGCGTCGCTGACCAACGATATGGATGCGCCGCTGCGCCATCTGAGCATTCTCACTGGTGAAGCGCCTATCGCACGCGGGGTGAATGATCCGACGCCACAAAATATTGCCGCCATGGCGGAGAGTTTTTCCACGCTGATGCTGCGCAATCCCTACTATGACCAGGTGCGCTGGATCGATCAGGACGGCATGGAGAAAATCCGTGTGAACATGACCAGCACCGGGCCGATGCAGGTTGCGGACAAATATTTGCAGAACAAGAAGGACCGGCCGTATTTCACCGACACGATGACGTTGCCGCGCGGCGAGATGCTCATCTCGCCGATGGATCTCAATGTCGAAAACGGCAAGATAGAAGTACCGCACAAGCCCACCGTGCGTTTGGCGGTGCCGGTGTTTACCAGCGGCGGGCAATCGCGCGGGATCCTGATCATCAACCTGCTCATGGCGCCGCTGTTGGATCGGTTCTCCAATCAGGTCGAGCGCGGCGTCAACCGCGCCATGCTGGTTAATGCCGAAGGATTCTGGCTCTACAGCACCAATTCTGCGGACGAATGGGCTTTCATGTTCAAGCGCGAGGAAAGCCTGAAGCGCGACTTTCCCGATGTCTGGAAGCAGATGCAGGCAAAGCCCGCCGGCAATATCATCGGTGATGACGGCATCTGGTCATGGCAGCGCGTCGACATTGACGGCAATACCGGCCGCTACGGACTGCATCAGCAATCGCCGTGGACCGTAGCGTTATTTCTGCCGCAGAAGCGCGTGATGGTCGACAATTATCGTATCCTGACGCGGCTGAGCTGGTTCGTCATGTTGATTCTGGCGGGGCTGGCTTTGCTGAGCTGGCAACTGGCCGTGCAGCGCAGACGCCGCGAGATCGCGGTACATGACCGCGTCAAGGCCGAGAGCGAACTGGTTGCCAGCGAGGAGCGCCTATCCGACTTGCTGCACCATCAGGAAACCCGTTCGGTGTTGGCATCAATCGTTGCGTCGTCGGATGACGCCATCATCGGCACCGGCCTCGACGATCTCATCAACAGCTGGAACCCCGGCGCGGAAAAGGTGTTCGGCTATCTGGCGCGGGAGATGATCAACCAATCGATCTACGTCCTGGTGCCGACTGAAAAGAAAGAGGAAACACGCGGCATTACCGCACAGATCATGCAGGGCGAAACGGTGGTCAATTTCGAAACCATGCGCTGGCATCGGGATGGCCGCCTGCTCGATATTTCGGTAACGATTTCTCCTATTCTCGACAGCGAGAAAAATATTGTCGGCACGTCATACATCGCGCGCGACATCACCGACCGCAAACGCCTGGAAAAGGAGCTGAGCCAGTATCGCCTGCGTCTCGAGGGCCTGGTTGAGCAGCAGACCAGAAATCTCGTGGATGCCAACCGCAATCTCGAACTGGCGCTATCGCGCTCCGAGTCGGCTACGCGCGCCAAGAGCAATTTCCTCTCCAACATGAGCCATGAAATCCGCACGCCGATGAACGCCGTGCTCGGACTGACGTACTTGCTTGAGAAGACGGCGCTCGATGCCGATCAGCGCGATCTGGTGCGCAAGATCATCACCGCCGGCCATTCGCTGCTGGGCATCATCAACGACATTCTTGACGTATCCAAAATCGAAGCAGGGCGGCTGGATATCGAGCACGTGCCGTTCCGCCTCAGCGCCGTACTGGAAAACGTCGTCAACGTTACTGCCCCCAACATCGGCGAGAAAGATGTGGAGCTGGTGGTCGGCTTCAATGATGTCGGGATTGAACATCTGTGTGGCGACGCCCTGCGGCTCGAACAGATTCTCGTCAATCTCACCAGCAACGCAATCAAGTTCACGGCAAAGGGGGAGATCAGCATCCACGTGGCTGTTCTCAGCGAAGCCGGCGACCAGGTGATGTTGCGGTTTGCGGTAACCGATAGCGGCATTGGTATTCCGGCAGACCGTCAGCAAGACATCTTCCACGCGTTCACCCAGGAAGACACTTCCACCACGCGGCGCTTCGGCGGCACCGGGCTTGGCCTGACCATCTGCCGTCATCTGGTGCAACTGATGCACGGCGAAATCGGCGTCATCAGCGAACCGGGCAAGGGCAGTCAGTTCTGGTTCATGTTGCCGTTCCAGACCATGTCGCACGTGGCCGAGGCATCGCCGGTGGAAGGTCCGCTCGCCGTGCTGGTAGCCGACGACAACGCGACCGCACGCGCCGTGCTGGCCGATACCATCAAGTCCATGGGATGGCAGGTCGACACGGTGGAGTCGGGCGAAGATGCTGTTTCCAAAACCATGGTGCGCTTGCGGCACAACCTGGCGTACGACATCTTCCTGCTCGACTGGCGCATGCCGGGCATGGATGGTTTGTCGGTGGCCAAGGCGATTCGCGAAGCATCGTCTTCACACAGCCAGCCGCCTATCATCATCATGGTCACCGCTTACGGGCGCGACGACGTGATGAATTCACCGGATGCGGAATTGCTGGACGCCGTGATCACCAAACCTGTCGCGCCGTCGACGCTCTATAACACCATCATCCATGTGCGCCAGCGGCGCAGCGGTGAGGCAGGTAACGGTAAAGCGCGAAAGGCCGGAACGGCAGGTGCAGCAGGTGCGGCAGGCCAGGGCAACGCCGGTACCGGTAATGGCGGCAAGGTGCGTGAAGGTCGGGGTAGTCGGGACGGTCAGGACAATCGCATCGACGGCGTGCGCGTGCTGGTGGTCGACGACAGCGAAATCAATCGCGAAGTCGCCAAGCGCATCCTCGAAGCCGATGGCGCCGAAGTGGTTGCCGTTGGCGACGGCAGTGAGGCGGTCGACTGGCTGCGTGCCCATCCCGACGGCGCCGATCTCGTGTTGATGGATATTCAGATGCCGGTCATGGATGGCTACACCGCCACGCATGAGATCCGCGACACCTTGCAACTGCGCACGTTACCCATCATTGCGCTCACGGCCGGCGCCTTCAAGGCGCAGCAGGAGGCGGCGATGACGGCGGGAATGAATGGTTTCCTTTCCAAGCCCTATAACGTCGACCAGATCATTTCGATCGTACGTCTACACATCGCGCACCTGTCGGCCGACGAGCTGGAGCGGCGCAACGCGGCAAAATCGGCCAAGCCCGCCTACACGTCGGCAACTGTCGCCACGACGTTCCCGACACTCATCGAGACTGCTCCCAGCGCCACGCCGGGACTCGATGTCGATGTCGGTCTGGAGGCCTGGGGCAGTAAGGATGTCTACGCCAAATTCCTCGGCAAGTTCGCCGAGCAATATGAAAAAACCGGCAGCGACATCCTCGCTCATATTCAAGCCAACGAACCGGCCCAGGCCAAGACACTGGCGCACAAGTTGCGCGGCAGCGCAGGCACGCTGGCGCTGACTGACGTGCATCGTCTCGCGGGCGAGCTGGAGGGCCTGCTGTCAGCCGCAGATTTTTCTTCCACCTCGGCCTCAGACTGCAAGGTCAAGGCTGCCGAACTGGACGCAGCCTTGCGTATCGCCCGGCGCGCGATCGCCGATTACACGGGTAGTTGATTTCATACAACAGTGTGTCAGGCGTTGTCCTACAAACGGCGCGCCCGGCCGCAAAGTCGCGCACATCGACTCTTAACTTTCGGTTAAGCTGACATACCGCCGGGCATGTCCTGTATTCACTCTGTATCCATTCTGTGTTCAGAATGCGTCATTGTTGCGTCCGCCTGCGGCATACATAAAAGATCAGACAGAGAAATCAGGGAGCGCGTTGTCTGCGATGGAAGAAATAGAAATAGCACTGCTGGCGGAGATGATCCGAGCCGGCGCAGACGATGTTTGCGTTCCGCATCCAGGCGGTGCCGGTGTGACGGCGGTGTATTCAATGCTCTTACTTCAAAAATTCCCGTTATGTCGGAACAAGCGATGATCCAATTCGTGATTGCCGCGCCGCAGACTCTTTCGACAACCGGCGACATGCCTGCCGACCACGGATGAACTCAGTTGGTCGGGCGAGGTACGCGAACTCGACTGAAGGCGTCGTTGAGCTGTATTTTTCTTGGAGAAAAGTCGCAAATCGCGGCGGGAGTAAAACAAAATGCTTCGCATTTATATTCAACCAATCGAGTATAATTTTCGCGCTTTCCTCATAAGAAATATAAGAAAATTTTCTGGCGGTCATCTCACCCTATCGCCTTCTTTCCCGCATTCTTATTATTACGGAGCACGCCGTGCCAGGTTCTGCCATGCATACTGAAGGGACAACGTCACCAAAGACATCATCGCCGATGCCGGTGCGGGGTCAGAGCAGGGGGCCGCGCGGCCCGATTTCGGGGCCACCGTTGCCGCCGGGTCCGCTGGTCGGATTTGCCGTCGCCATTCTCGCCGTGATCCTGATTGCCGTGTTTTCCTATCGCTCGCTGCAAACACGCGAAAGTACTGCCGCACTGGTGTCGCATACGATAGAAGTGCGTGAGCAGTTGCAACTGGTGGTGTCGGCATTGAAAGACGCGGAAACCGGACAGCGTGGCTATCTGCTGACCAACACCGAAAGCTATCTGACGCCTTACATCAATGCCCGCGCTTCATTGCCCGGCGAGCTGATCAAACTACGCGGTCTGGTCAGTGATAGTCCGGAACAATTGCAGCGTCTGGATGCAGTGACCTCGCTGGTCAAGGTCAAGATGGACGAGCTGGCGGAAAGCATCGAAGTGCGCCGCAACCAAGGCAGCGAAGCAGCGCTGGCGGTAGTGCGGACCGATCGCGGCAAGCTGGCGATGGATCGTCTGCGTACGCTGGTTGATCGCATGGAAAACCACGAGCGCGATCTGCTTAGCGACCGTCAGGTCGAATGGCGCACTGCCGTTACTTTGTCCAACACCATTACCTGGGGCGGCTCGGCCTTGTTGCTGGTGCTCATCGCCATCGCGGCAGTGATGACCTCGCGTGACTACCGCGCGCGTGAATTGCAAGTCTGGATGCGCGCCGG
>Ga0209913_1000956_pt1 | contig 19392 bp, 18 predicted proteins | sample PersoiDNA2013203_FD_185805 | JGI IMG/M metagenome (GOLD analysis project Ga0209913, IMG submission 185805) | Permafrost soil microbial communities from the Arctic, to analyse light accelerated degradation of dissolved organic matter (DOM) -... | ecosystem: Environmental > Terrestrial > Soil >... | reverse complement strand
GGCCGTTCTTATCGGGGACAGGCAGCAAATTGACCAAGCTCTCGCTTCCTTTTCCGACACGAGCTTCGTCAAGGACATCCTGGAGGCAGGTTCCGAAGAGGAGAAGGCACGCATAGCAATCGAAACCGTAAAGCAGGGTGGCGTCCTTCTCAAAGGGACGACAAAGACGAGCGTCCTGATGAAAGCAGCCTTGAACAAAGAGTGGGGGCTTCGTACCGGGGCAACCATGACAAGCGTCGCAGCGTACGAGGATGAACGTGACGGCAACAAGAAGCTGATCCTCATGAGTGATGGCGGTATTGTGGTAGCGCCCGACCTCAACATGCTGGTCGCAATCATCAACAATGCCGTGGAAGTCGCGCACAAACTCGGCAACCCGAACCCGAAGGTGGCCGTTCTCTGCGCAGTCGAAGTCGTCAATCCCGACATGCCGGAGACGATCAACGCTGCCATTCTCGCGAAGATGAGCGAACGTGGCCAGATCAAGGGTTGCATTGTTGACGGTCCCCTTGCTCTCGATAATGCTGTTTCGAAGTATGCAGCCGAGAAGAAGGGCATCAAGTCGCCAGTCGCCGGGGACGCCGACATTCTCATTTGCCCTGGCATTGCTGCAGGCAATATTCTTGGAAAGTCGATCGAATACTATGCACACCGCTCTCTTGCGGTTGTGATAGTAGGTGCAAGAGCACCGATCATGGTTCCTTCCAGGTCGGACAGAGCGGAAACCAAACTGTACTCGATCGCACTGACGATCCTTTGCTCAATGCAACAGTAGGTTCGCAGGTAGAGAACTTCCATCAGGGCACCCGCTGTTTTTGCCACGGGTGCCCCTTACTTTGCAGACGCTATCCAGCCTGCTCACCCTTGGCCTGTACTTCCTCCATCTGTGTGGCCAGACCGCCCACGTAGTATTCGAGCCAGCCGGTCATATCCATGTCATGACTGCGCACACGTTGCAGGGCTCCATAGTATGCCGAGGGATCCCGGTCATAGAATTCGCTGAAGGTAAACAGGCGCTTGAAGTCGTAGTTTCCACGATACATCACGAGCGTGGCCAGCAACCGGGCCGTGCGGCCATTGCCATCGATGAAGGGGTGGATGTGCACCAGCTGGAATTGCGCTATGCCACTCACCAGGACCACGTTGAGGCCTGTGTCTGCGTTGAGCCATTTCACGAGATCGGTCATCAACGGTTGGACTTCCTCAGCAGGCGGAGGAGTGTACACGGTTTCCTTGGTCACCGAGTCGACGACCAGATTCTGCCCCAGCCGATACTGACCAGGCGCCGCCGAACCTCCACGCACGTCAGTGACCAGCTGCTTGTGGATCTCACGGATCAGCGCCTCAGTGATGGGCTCGCCGCTGCCGACATATTCAGCAACCAGCTCAAATGCGGTACGGTAGTTGAGCAGTTCGCGCACATCGTTCGGGTCGGCCTCTGGTACCGCCTGCCCGGCCAGCAGTCGTGTAGACTGCTCAAGCGTCAGCTTCGTGCCCTCGATATGGGTCGTATAGTGTGCTTCCAGAGTCAGGGCGTTCGCCTGCATATCGCGGATCCAGTCGTCTGACAGGTGCGCAGTCGACATGAAACCGATGGCGCCCTCGATACGCGTCAGATCTACAAGAATTGCATTGCTGATCGCAAATTTAGGCTCAAACATAGGGGCCTCCTCTGTCCAGTATAATCCAGTGACGTACTAGTGCCAGCTTGCCGCTTCGTCACGCCCGCGCAGACGGCTGATCCGTCACTCCCCGGGGTCTGTGCGGTCTGTCACTCCCCCCCGAGCCTTTCTGTTCAAGGTGAGGGGTGCTTTCGGCGCAGGCGGGAGTCCATCCTGTTCGCGGCACGTCGCTATCCTCTGGCATTATTCTAGTAGAATAATTCTAGTGGATAGTGACGGAGGTCAATGACGTACAATCCTTTCACTGAGAAGGTTGTAGCCGGTGATCTGGCTGCATCGGGGTCAGAAGCCCGTCCGTCCTCCTCGGATGCCCTGACACAGTAACGTGTCACAGTAACGTGTCACAGTAACGTGTCACAGTAACGTGTCACAGTAAGTAATGGCTGATCGAATAGTTGAGAGCGAACACCTCGTTATTATCGAAAAGTGCCCATATCCGATAATAAGACGTCGATTTGCACTCCATATTATCGCTAACAATAACAACAATCCGAGCAAAAAGGACAGCAAGCGATATAGTAAATATCTGTGAGATCGATCTTCTTGCAAGTCCAACACTCATGATGGGAGGAAAAGATGGAAGATGAGAAGACTCCGACATTCAGGAAGTTCCCCAACCCCAACTTCGACGTACACTCCGAAGGTGACTACTGGGAGAAGATCAGGCCGCTGAAGGCCAAGACCGCGCTGCTGATCATCGATGTTCAGAACCACGATCAGGACCTGGCTGTCGAGCTCAGGGATGCAGGCAACAGCTACCTGGAGGACCGACTGAACGGGATGGTCATTCCAAATGCCAGGCGGCTCCTCGACTTCTTCCGTGACCAGCAGATGGCCGTGACGTTCGCAACGCTCGGGAATCAGCGTGAAGACGGTCGCGACCGTTCACCCACCCAGGCCAGACCGGGCTGGAACTATACCTTGCTGAAGGTCGGCTCCAGGGACCAGGAGGTCGTCGATGACCTGAAGCCCAGAGACGGCGAGGTTGTCGTCTGCAAGACCACGGACAGCACAGTGATGGGCACCCAGTACGGCCACATCCTGCGGTGGATGGGCATCGAGCACGTGGTGGTCTGCGGCTTGTTCACGGATCAGTGCGTCTCCAGCACCGTGCGCGACCTGTCGGACTGGGGCTATACCGTCTTCCTGGTGGAGGATGCCACGTCGGCCATCAACGCCGACCTTCAGGTCTGGGAGACCAGGATGCTGAACCAGATTTACTGCAAGGTGGTTTCAACGGAAGAAGTGCTCCAGGATCTGGCGGCCCAATAAGAAGCGTACCGAGTTCTTCCACGTCACACCTCCTGCATATCGTAACACGTTCCTCTTCCTGGGTCATCAGACTCTTGATTTACACCGCATGCTGTGTAAAATGTTTACAGGAGGTCCAGAAGATGAGTATCCTTGTTCGCACGATTCATGGAAGACAATATGCGTATGTCTCTCGACGCGAGGGCAAGCGCATGGTTCAGACCTACCTTGGTCCCATGAGCAGGCCGGACGTTCAGGCTGCTGTCGACGGCTTGTTCGAAGAGAAGGGGATCCCTGAGCGCCTGCGCCGTCTGTTTTGGGACACAGATCCCGAATCGCTGGATCTCTCCCGGCATGCGACCGCCATCATTGAACGCGTCCTCGAGATGGGAGACCTGCAGGACGTGCGATGGCTGCAGCATCGTTATACCGGCACCACGATCGCGCAGGTCCTGACGCTTTCCAAAGGACTGTCACCACGATCGCGGGTATTCTGGAACCTGTGGTTCGGCAGGGAGGTGCCCTGTGCATCCTGAGTGTTTGCAGCCCGAAGCGGCGCATCTTCTGCCCATCGTCGCTTTCGCCCTCCAGCCGTATAGCCCTGTGCTGGCAGGCGGTACAGCCCTTGCATTACATGTCGGTCACCGCGTGTCCGCCGACTTCGACTTCTTCACCAACCACGAGGTCGACCCCGCTGCTGTTGTTCTGGCCATGCAGGCTACTTCGGTGGAAGTTCGCGTGCTGAAGCTGGAACCAGGAACGGCGGTGATGACAGCAAACGGCGTCAAGGTGTCGCTGTTTCAGTATCCGTACCCCTTTGCCAAGCCCACGGAGCGGTTCAGCGGAGCTACGGTGGCGGGTATCGTCGATATTGCCGGGATGAAACTCATCGCCATCATGCAGCGTGGGGCCAGGCGCGACTTCGTGGATCTCTACACAGTGCTCAAGACCACGCCGTTTCGTGTGGTTGCGCACAACGCGATCCAGCGCTTCGGCACGACCCTCATCGAGCCGGTCATCATTGGCAAGGCACTTGCCTGGTTTGCTGACGCCGATGCACAACCCGATCCGGCATATCTGGGAAAGCCCCTGCAGTGGTCGACCATCAAGCGATTCTTCCGCTCCAGTGTGCCGCAGTTTGTCCTTGACCTTGAGGCAGAACGGGCAGACTCGGCGAGCGGACAACTGTAGACGATGTGATAATCCAGAACGAAAGGGAGTGTACAGCTATGAATGAGGCAAACGAGGTCATCAGACAGCTCCGGGAGAGAAAGTCGGTACGCGTCTTTGAAGACAGGGATGTTCCCGAACCGGTCAAGAACGAGGTGATCACAGCGGCCTTCGAAGCGCCGACCGCCGGCAACAGGATGTTCTACGCGATCATCGACGTGACAGATCAGAAGGTCAAGGATCAGCTGTCGGTGCTGTGCGACCATCAGCCCTTCATCGCCAAGGCTCCGCTCGCCCTCGTGTTCCTGGCCGATTATCAGCGGTGGTACGAGACGTATCGGGCGGCCGGACTTGCGGTGCGCAAACCAGCCGTTGGCGACTTGATGCTCGCTTGTGCGGACGCGTTCATCGCCGCACAGAACACCGTGGTGGCTGCCCAGTCACTGGGGCTCGGTTCCTGCTACATCGGCGACGTCCTCGAAAACTGTGAACAGGTAAGGGAACTCCTGTCGCTGCCCGAATTCACCATGCCCGTGGCAATGGTTGTGTATGGCTATCCTACGAGGCAGCAGCTTGACCGCAAGAAACCGGTGCGCTTCGGCAGGAGCCATATCGTCCATGAGAACGGTTACCGGAAAATGGAACCTGATGAGCTCCTTGGGATGCACAGCGAGCGGGGCGACAAGGAGACCATCGAAGCGCTCTGCAAACGGAAGTACATGTCCGATTTCTCCCTGGAGATGACCCGGTCCGTGGCGGAGTACCTGAAGAACTTCGGCAACCGATAAGCGCTCAGGCGGGTGGTCCGTCGCTCCCCCCGAGCATTTCTTTCCAATGCGAGGGGTGCTTCTCCAGCATCAACTCTTTGCACCATGAAGCACAAAATCAGTCAAGACTGGAGTTTGTGACTTCCATTTCAATAACTCATCAATATCTAGCACTTTTAGACTTATAGGTCAAATACTATTGCATCAGTATTGGTCATGTAGTATACTCAGATAAGAGGTGAACCATGATAGACAGGCCAATCTATATGAAAACGCTGCAAGAATTCCGGGACAAGAAGGTCATCAAGATCGTGACCGGTATCCGTCGTTGTGGAAAGTCTACTCTGTTATTGATGTTCGCTGAGTATCTCCGCAAGAGCGGCGTATCAGAGGATCACATCATCCAGATGAACTTTGAGTCTTTCCAGTGGGAAGATATAACTGATTTTCAGAAACTGTATGACGCAGTAGCAGAAAGAATCGTTCGCAGTGGCAAAATGTATATCATATTGGACGAAGTTCAGATGGTACAGGGCTGGTCGAAGGCCATCGATTCCTTCCTTGTCGATTTCGATACAGATATCTATATTACTGGCTCCAACGCTTATCTCATGTCATCGGAGTTCTCCACCTTGCTGTCCGGTCGCTATGTAGAGATCAGAATGCTCCCTCTCTCTTTCCGAGAGTTTCTTGATTTCAATACATTCGCATCTGACGTCTCTGTCGATGAGAAATTCCAGAAGTATCTGCAGTTCGGTGGAATGCCCGCCATATCAGAATACGATTTCAACCAGGAACGCATCAATGATGTGCTGCAGGGGATCTATTCGACAGTTATCTTGAAAGACGTGCTGGAACGCAACAAGATCGCAGACCAGACGCTCCTGAAAAAGATCGTTGCATTTCTTGCAGACGATGTAGGTAACATAGTATCTCCCAACAGTATCAGTAATTTCCTTGCGAGCCAGGGTGGTATCAACAAAGACAGAAAGAATCCTGCCAGTAGAACCGTTGAGACGTATATCGGCTATCTGCAGAACGCGTTTGTCTTCTACAGTGCACAGCGTTATGACATCAAGGGTAAGCAGTATTTGAAGACGCTCGGCAAGTACTACATTGTTGATACGGGACTGCGAAACATGCTGCTCGGTTATCGCGACACGGATCGTGGTCATGTCCTGGAGAACATAGTCTACTTTGAGCTTTTGCGCCGTGGCTACCGCGTATCTATCGGGATACTCGGTGGAAAGGAAATAGACTTTGTTGCAGAAAGACCAGAGCACATGATGTACGTGCAGGTCGCTGAGTCCATAACTGGCGTAGAAACACGTGAGCGTGAGCTGGTGCCGCTTCAGAACATACCAGACAATTACGAGAAAATAGTATTGTCCATGGATAAAAGTTATGTCACCTCCTATGCCGGCATTAAGGCAGAAAACATCATAGATTTTCTGCTCGAGTAAATGCCGCGCAGGCGGCCGATCCGTCACTCCCCCCGAGCCTTTCTGTTCAAGGTGAGGGGTGCTTTCGGCGCAGGCGGGAGTCCAGTTTGTCTCATTTTGCGCTACAATGCTTGACATAGAAAGGCCAGCAAGGTTCAGGGAGGGGTCATGATATTCAGGACATTGGTGGAAAGGTATCTGGGGATTACCTTAGAGCAGGATCATCATATGAAGGCATGAGAGGCAACACCCTGAGTGTGCATTGCGACAGCCTAGTCAGGCAGATTACCGGACAGCAGCAGGTTTCGAACATAGTGCACAGGGGGCATGAATGAGCTTCGAGACGGCATCGCGCACAGACATCAGCAGGTCGGGAAAGGGCAGGAACGAGGACGCTGTCGGCCTGCACATCCCGACCGATGCGGAGGTGCTCGAGCGGTATGGCATCCTGCTCGCAGTGGCGGACGGGGCGGGTGGAGCTCCGCGGGGTGACGAAGCCAGCAGGATCGCCGTGGGAACCCTTCTGGAGACGTACTATGAGGCACCGGCGGACATCTCGACAGCGCAACGGCTCAAGGATGCCGTCGCTAAGGCCAATGCTGCGGTCATGGCAGCAGACGAGGTGCCCTCTTACCGCCACATGTGCACGACGCTCGTAGCTGCCGCTGTGTTCCCGGACCGGGCCATATTCGCCAACGTCGGTGACAGCCGTGGCTATGTCATCCCCTCGCCGACTGGGACAGCCCGCCAAGTCACCGTGGACCATTCTGAAGTCCAGGAAATGGTGCAGCAGGGGCTGATAACTGCAGAACAAGCCGAAGTGGCTTCCAACAGGAACATCATCACGCGGGTGGTCGGCACGGATCCCAACGTTGAGGTGGACCTGTTTGACGTCCCGCTGACTCCCAGGGACACCGTGCTGCTGTGCAGCGACGGCCTGGTGACGGCGGTGACTGACGCCGAGATCGCAGACGTCCTCCAGTACGGTCTGCTGGAGGCCGCGGTCGATCGACTCGTCGAACTGGCGAAGGGCCCCAAGGGCCACGACAACGTCACCGTAGGCGCGGCGCGCCTGTTCCTGTAGGTCCGTCGGAAATGCCAGACAAATGTGACGCATTGCACAATACTTTCAGAATAGACTTTTTGTATCCCCCCCCCCAACCGGGGAGATTCAACCGCCCCCGCCAAGGCCGGGAGCACAAGAAGGGAAACGGATATGATTATCAAATACTCCCTTGGTGACCTGTACTATGGCAAAGTATACTAGAAGGAGAGGGCAAATATGAGCGATTCTTCTGGCAATTGGTTTAGCAAGTTCAAGAAGGTCTCACAGCCGGAGCCAAAACCGAATCCAGGCGTCGTCGCAAAGCAAACCATTGAGACCCGGAAATGGAACAACAAAGGTGTCAGGCTCCACAACCGGGGCCGTTACGAAGATGCCATCCACTGCTATGTCCAAGCCCTGGAGCTTGACCCGCGCTATGTAGATGCCTGGTACAACAAAGGCAACAGCTTCCTCCGCCTGGGTCGTCACGAAGAAGCCATCTCCTGTTACGACAAAGCCCTGGAGCTTGACCCGCGCTTTGTTATGGCCTGGAACAACAAAGGTGTCAGTCTCCACAACCGGGGCCGTTACGAAGATGCTATCCACTGCTATATCCAAGCCCTGGAGCTTGACCCGCGCTATGTAGATGCCTGGAACAACAAAGGCAACAGTCTTCGCAGTCTGGGCCGTTACGAAGATGCCATCCGCTGTTGTGACAAAGCCCTGGAGCTTGACCCATATTTTGTAATTGCCTGGACGAACAAGGGTGCCAGCCTTAGCAACCTGGCCCGTCATGAGGAAGCCATCCACTGCTATGACAAAGCCCTGGAGCTTGACCCTCGCCATGTAGATGCTTGGTACAACAAAGGTGCCAGCCTCCACAAACTGGGCCGTTTCGAAGATGCCATCGACTGCTATGATCGCGCCTTGCGGCTTGACCCTCGCTTTGCAATGGCCTGGAACAATAAGGGTTCCAGCCTCCACAACTTGGGCCGTTTCGAAGAGGCCATCCGCTGTTATGATAAAGCCCTGGAGCTTGACCCATACCTCGTAATTGCCTGGACGAACAAGGGCAACAGTCTTCGCAGTCTGGGGCGTTTCGAAGATGCCATCCGTTGTCTTGACAGAGCCCTGCAGCTTGACCCTCGCCATATATTTGCCTGGGGCAACAAAGGCAACAGTCTCCACAGCCTGGGCCGTCACGAAGAGGCCATTCGCTGCTATGTTCAAGCCTTGGAGCTTGACCCGCACGATGCATTTTCCTGGTACAACAAAGCGTTAGCAGAAGATGAACTCAGCTACTTGAGGGATGCAGCACTCTCCTACCAGCAATTCCTGATGCTCGCTCCGGCACAGAATGCCGAACAAATCGAATACGCCCACAAGCGCCTGCGGGAATTGGGGGACAAGTAGCCTATACAAGAATGCTGTACCATTGGTATCAGATGATATATGTGTAAATGGGGCATTCCCCCTGGTGACCTGTACTGTGGCAAAGTACAGTTGAAGGAGAGCCCAAACATGAGTGATGTTTCTGGCAATTCCAAATCAGCCCCGGAGCAGGATCTCCAATCCGGAGCACCCTACAAGAAGGGTGATTTCATCGGCCAGAAGTATGAGGTCTATAGAATCCTCGACAAGGGCGGTTGTGGGGTCGTGTACCTGGTCTATTCACACGAACTGGGTGAAGTGTATGCCCTGAAAACCTTCCTGGATAAGTATCTGGCAAATCAGGAAATCAGAAAGCGTTTCCATAAGGAAGCGAGCGTTTGGGTAGAACTGGGACGCCACCCCTACCTGGTACACGCCTATTTCGTTGACGAGATATCAGGCAGGTTCTATATCAGCATGGAGTACATCACCCCGAATAGGGACCAGTTGAACTCACTGGATGGCTACCTGCAGCGGCAGCCGCCTGATCTGGTACAGACCTTGCGGTGGGCAATCCAGATCTGCCACGGCATGGAGTACGCGTACTCCAAAGGTGTGCGCGCTCACCGGGACCTCAAACCTGCCAATATCATGATTGCGCAGGACAAGACCGCCAAGATCACCGACTTTGGTATGGCAGGCGTGATCACTGGATTCATGGCAATGCGGGCTGTAGCTCCAAGTGCTCAGCCAGAGAGATCTGACTTATCGGGACAGACGATGCCCGGAACAGCGTTTGGCACGCCTGCCTACATGCCCCCAGAGCAGTTCGACAATGCCGCCGGGTGTGATGAGCGTAGCGACATCTACAGCTTTGGGATCGTTCTCTACCAGATGGCGGAGGGAGGGCAAGTACCGTTCTCTGTGCCCATTGATGCGGACTGGCAGGCGATGCGACAGCTCCACCGCGAGTCACCAGTGCCGCGCCTGGACTCGCCCCTCTTTCCCCTCATCCAGCGCTGTTTGGAGAAATCGCCGGGAGAAAGATACCAGGCCTTCACAGAAGTGCGGAGCGATCTGGAGCTGCTGCTGCGGCGTCAGGCAGGCGAAGTCTTTATTCTGCTGCAGTTGAAGGAACTTGAGGTCTGGGAATGGAACAACAAAGGTGCCAGTCTCTACACCTTGGGCCGCTACGAAGAGGCCATCCCCTGCCTTGACAAAGCTTTGGAGCTTGACCCGCGCTATTCCAATGCTTGGACCAACAAAGGCAGCAGTCTCGACAATCTGGGACACCATGAAGAGGCCATCCTCTGCTATGACAAGGCCCTTGAGCTTGACCCGAGTGATGCAGCTGCTTGGTACAACAAAGGCACCAGCCTCCACCGCCTAGGTAGTTACGAAGAGGCCATATGCTGCTATGAGAAGGCCATCGAGTTTGACCCGCGGTTCGCAGCGGCCTGGAACAGCAAAGGGACAAGTCTCGAACACGTCCCGAGCCGCTACGAAGAAGCCCCCCTCTGTTTTGACAAGGCCCTTGAGTTTGACCCGCGCAATGTAAATGCCTGGATCAACAAGGGCGCCAGGCTCGAGAGAACGAGTCATCACGAAGAAGCCATCCGCTATTATGACAAGGCCCTTGAGTTTGACCCGAGCTCTGCAATCGCCTGGTTCGACAAAGGCACCAGCCTCCACCGCCTAGGCAGTTACGAAGAGGCCATATGCTGCTATGAGAAGGCCATCGAGTTTGACCCGCGGTATGTCGATGCCTGGAGCAACAAAGCGCTAGCAGAGGATAAACTTAGCCGTTGGTCAGAAGCAGGGCTCTCGTACGGGCAGTTCTTGGCGCTTGCCCTGGCACAACCATACGCGAAACAAGTCGAATACGCCCGGAAGCGCCTGCGGGAATTGGGAGGATAAGAACCTGTCTTTCGCAGTCTCGGCGGAAACGATAAGACACGGCCAAAGTCGTCCCGCCCATTCAGACGGCCGATTCGTCACTCCTGCGAAGACGGTCACCGATGTGCAGTGTCGCCGCTGGAAACCTATGTTTGCTAGCGAAGGGCGCGCTGTCTCTTGTCGTGTTTTGCGCTACAATGCTTGACATAGAAACGTTCGGTGGACCCAGGGAGGGATCATGACGTTCAGGGTATCGGTGGAAAGGTATCTGGGGGCGGTCGCGCAGCAGTATCACCGCGGCGACGCGCGCGAGGAGTCATACTATGACGTGCTCAAGCAGCTCTGGGAGGAGCTGGGGTCGCAGCTCAGCAGCGCGCACGCCACGCTGACCGTCCTCCCTCGTCAGACTGAGGCAGGCAACCCGGACATGCGTGTCTGGAGTGGTCAGCAGCATGTCACTGGCTACATCGAGGCCAAGGAGCCGGGCATCACCAACCTGGACCACGTCGAAGTGAGCGAGCAGCTCAAGCAGTACCGCGCCGCTTTCCCTAACGTCATCCTCACCAACTTTCTGGAGTTCCATCCCTATAGCTTTGGGAAGCCGACGAGCCGATGCGCGATTGTTGGGCAGCGAAGCCCCACGGGCCTCTAAGATCTCGAGGTTTCGTGATATTGCTATGATGAGGCTACCTACCAACGTGCCGCCTTGACATGAAGTGGAAGCGGTCTCGCCATGCATACCCAACTTGTCTTGCGCAACATGATGCATAGAATACTCTCACAGTCAGCGATGTTGCAGAATGTGCCAGCTTTCTATCGTTTTTTGACGGTTGCATGTGTGATTCGATGACGATGATATCGTGCAAGTGAGAGGAGGGGTGAAGCAATGGACAGCGACGAAGTATACACAAACCCCACAGTTAAGCAGGTTGTCTTTCAAGTCAAGTTCCCGAACTTGTTCTATATTGAAACGAAGGTTGGGGACTTCCAAATGGAGATCATGGACAGATTTCCAGAGAGCGTGCTGGCTCTCCAGAAGGTCATATTTGCTGGCGAAGTGAAGCAAGGGGACAATTTTGACAACATTCCTGAGAACGGTGTTCGGAAGATATGGAAATTCACCTCGAAGCTGGGCACGAAACTGGAGCTTCAAAACGACTCTCTTACGCTCAGCTCGGATCATCACGTCTCGTATGCCTTGGGCGACCCTGAAAAGCAGTTCAAGGACGTAATATGTTTTGCCGTCGACAGGCTCTTGAAGACAGTGCCAATCCCGGTCTTCACCAGAATAGGCCTTCGGTATGTCAACCATTGTCCAATCATGTCGGCAAGCAATCGATCCTTCTACACGTTCTACGATTCCTGCTTGCCTCTTCGGCGGTTTCCGCTGAGTCAGGCGACTGACGCAGAAACAGTAGTTGTCACTAACCTTGATAGCGGTTTTGGTCTGATCTACAAAGAGAAGCTCGTACTTGGCGAACATGAGTTAATCCTAGACATAGATGCATTTCATGGGCAGGCGAAGTCCAGCGAATACGTAGGAATTGCTGACAACCTGCATGATATCATATCCAAGCAGTTCTGGAAGACAGCGAAAGATCCAATGAGGGCCTACATGCGAAGGCCAAAGGCAGGTGGCAAGGGCCTATGATACGGGACTTGGAGCAATCGTTGACCATCGATCGGACAACTCTTCAGAGCATCAAGGCGCCAGTGGCCGAATCGACCATCGATCGGACAACTCTTCAGAGCATCAAGGCGCCAGTGGCCGAATCGACCATCGATCGGACAACTCTTCAGAGCATCAAGGCGCCAGTGGCCGAATCGAGAATCCCCTTTGGCGACTATGTCGTGGTCGTGCAAATTGCAGCGGACGGGAGTTTCGCCGGCATCAAAGAGGTTACGATGAGCAAGGACTTCCTGAGCATAGAGCAGAGGATGAACGTGCCGTACATAGATGCAGCCAAGTACTACAGTGAAAGTGACGATGATGACGAATGAGGAATTCTATGGGCCATTCTCCTCTGACGGACTGCGGCTAGGTGATGTTGTAACTGGGTTTACGTGTTCTATTCCGCACCTGAAACTTCATCCCGACCCTTCCGACGGTCTCGGAGGGGATGCATCGCTCACGATTGATGTCATCAAACCGCAGTATGCGGCTGTCCTCACGCCATGTTGCTCTATAGGAGGAGACAGACTGGTTGTAGGTCCGCTCAGGCGTATCAGACCTGACTGGCTGGAAAACCCGTACTTCCGCGACAATTTCCTCTGTATCAATGAGAAGATCGACGAGGAACACTTGATGACTCCCGAACAATGGGGGCGAAAGAGCCCTGAGGAACAGGAAGCCATTCGGCGACAACCCCCCGCGTGGACTCTCTTGGAGTATTTCGTGTACGCTCCTGGCGGTCTTCTGGCTTCATATCCTGTCTCATACAAACACCAAGCGTACGACACGAACTACTACATAGTGGATTTTCGTTCCCCGATGCTAGTACATCACGACCTTCTTGCCGACAGTGCAGGACATACACATGGTGAGAAGATTCTCCAGCTGTCTCCCAAAGCCAGGGACTGTCTGCGACTCAAGCTTGCGTACTACTACTCCAGACCCCCACAAGAAGACACAAACGCTATGAATATGCAGGGACAAGCCGGGACTTGCTCCGCGACCGTGTGACCTTCCAGTTCCTCAAGCTCACGAACTTGATCGGCATGCTACTGGTCCTGTGCAACTAGGGCACAGTTGTTGCCCTCGACTGGCCAATGACATCGTGGGACGGTGCATTCTTTGGCTATACAGGTACGTCTTGGTCCAGGGCAGGTGCCTTACCCGAGTACCGCTCTCTGGCCTGGGGGCCAGCTTCTGGTAACGCAGACCGGTCTCGTTCTGCTCCGCGACCGTGCTCTACCGCTCCAGAAAGGGAATAGGAGAGACACGCGTGGCAGGCTCAGCTGAGAAGCGCCCCATCAGAACCGCGTCGGGTCGATCTTCGGTTACTCTGCTGACGCGTCCTGATAGTCATAGCTGCCATCAACGCGCCCAATCCAGGTGGCTCGTGCACAGGGCGAAGGCAGAGCCGAATATGGTATTGTCACCGTCTGCCACTTGCCATCGCTCTGGTCCAAGGGGATCAGTGTGGAAAGCAAGCCCACAGTCGTTCGACGAAGAGTGGCCCCGTGCTCTGCCATCAACCACGCATCCAGAACGGCTCTTGAGGAAGTCACCATCGTGTTCCACTCGTTGCGCGTGAGTATCAGCACAGCTGTTGCTAGCGATCGAGAGCTGCCCTTCACTTCGATCATAAGGGTGGCAGTATCCGACGAGGACACTTGTGACAGAACGTCGTATCCAGCCAGATTCGATTCGATGGCAACCCACTGAGGCGTCGTACCGGTTCTCCAGTTCTCGTACCCGAGGCTGAGACTCTCGGCGTCCCTACCGATTTCCAAACGGCCTTGATCTTGCCTGGAACGGACATCACCGCCGAGGGCATCCCACCATGCCACCGTATCACGGTCGCTGTCAGCAAGCAGTCCGGACTCATCTAGGCACTGAAGATCGTCGGGCGGAACGGCAGCGCGGACAGCCTGCCGACCTAGAGGTACGAGTGAAATCCACGCGGGCTTCGTCCAAACGTATAGCTCCATGACCGTTCTTCGGAATCTAGCATATGACGTTGGCTCGGCCAGCACACGATGTCCAGATGCTGAGACCGAGTACTCTCCATTGACCGAACAGCTGACAAGACCACTGATCTGCGCAGCTTCGACCATGCTCGACAGGGGGATACCATCCCAAGAATCGGGCGATCGGCCGGTCCAAAAGCGAGAAGAGGGGTCCTCGCTTATCGCCCGCAGCAGTTCTGGAAGCCGGTAGAGGTGACCAACGCGCATTTGCTCAGGCTCGGGGCAGGAGCATTGTCCTGAGATCATCCAAATCATCGGCGGTGAGCCCCGATGCTTCATCGCCGTAGAGAACTGGCTCCACCCGCAGGTCAGGGTCTTCGAGCACCAAGGACATGCTCTCGATCTTGGCCTGCAGTCGACGCTGCACTGATGCATCTATCGTTCCGGTTGATTGAAGAATCAGCACAAAAGTCTTCTGTTCCGGTGACAACCCAAGGCGGTGTATTCGGTCCTGAGACTGCAGGAAATGGGCCGCGTTGTAGGTGCGATCAACGTAAATTGCATGATGGCAGACCGTGTGCAGGCTGATGCCCTCCGAACATGCGGCCGGGTTGGCTACGAGAACACTGCAGGAAGGGACACCGAGAAACCGTCGAATGCGTGCTTCGCGTGAGTCTTCTAGCGTCTCGTCTTCGCTAGTCTCCACGCTGCCGTCAATGTATGTGGCCCCTATGTCCTGAAGAGTCGCGGCCAGGTATCTCACTGTTCCAATGAAACTCGACCACACGACGGCCTTCTTGCCTTGCTTGGCCAAACGTCGGACGATCTTGCAGGTCAAAGCGAGTTTCTGGCTCGTCTCTGCCGCAGCCGCTGCGAAGCAAGTGAGTTCGGCGACCTCGGAGTCGACCAAGAGCGAAGGATTCGACGCGGCCTGGAGTAGTCGCATCACACTGCCGGCACATCGCCTAATCCGCCTGCGTGTATTGGGATCGGGAACCTGCAACTGAAGGGCCAGCTCACTTGTCAGCGTATCATAGAGTGCGTGCTGAGCCGGTGACATGGGCACCGGAATCGCCACCAGATGAGGTGGCTGCAGACCCAGTTCGGATTTCCTGGTTCTCACGCACACTCGGCGGACCTCCGTTGCTATCGACTCCTCTGAAACGCAGACTTCCGGATAGAGGAATCGAAGCTGAGGAACCAAGTCCTGTGGTCCGTTTGGCATTGGAGTACCCGAGAGAATGAGCTTTCCAACAGGAAGATGGGAGATTGCCAGGATCGCTCCTCCGGCGGCACCATCTACTCCGGCCTTCATCCGATGGCTTTCATCTAGGAAAAGGAAATGACTGCTTGTGGCCAGTGCCTCTGAGAGAGGATGAGGTGACCGAGCGAACTGCTGATAGGAAATGAGCCCAATGCCAGGGTGCTCAAGCAACGTCGCTGATATGGCGGCTGCTCCGCCAACCAGTCTTACGGGCGGGCGTACTCTGTCGCCGAAACACCTATCGACCTCATCCTCCCATGCTGCGAAGGCGTTCTTGGGAGCTATCACAGTCAACGGAATCGTGCACTTGCACTTGATAGCATACCAAGCTAGTGCTTCACTGGTCTTGCCAGACCCGGGAACGGAGAATGTAGCGCCGGCCGAGAGACTTGCGAGTCGCTGCACATTGCGCATTTGAAAGGGTTTGAGCTCTCGTGTGAAGCCCGCTTCTTCCAGGCGCATCGAAATGTCATGTATCGTCAGCTGCATGGTCGCGCCGGCAGCGGTCTTCCAATCTCTCTCCCTCTGGACCGATTCCATCAGCATTGCGGTGGCTTCAGCCCCAATCGTCACAGAGCACTTGCCGAGAGCCGCAAGCCTCTGGAGCAGTTCGCCAACCGCCTTCCTTCTGGCGAGAAACGTCCACCAAGGGACCTCTACGACGCGGCCGCCAGGGAAGACAGCTTCGTCGCAATCCTCGGAAATCATGTCAGTAACATCACGCCAAGCCGCGTCGTCATCATCAGCCGACAGACTGGCTATTCTTCTCTTGGAGTCGTAGTCAACTGCTATGCTGCTCATCTAGGATTCGTTGCAGGTCCTTGACCAACGAGGCCGTCTGTTCGAGCTGGTGGCGCACCGCAGCCACCTCGGAGTTCTCGATTCCGCCACGCAGATGAACCATGGCATCCTGAAGTGCAGTCTGTGCACGCTGGATGAGGATCGCACAGTTCTGTTGGACACGACGTTCGTCCTCTGTACGCGCCATCGACTCCAACTTGTCAAGCAGTATCTCTCTGGCAGCGTTGCGACTCTCCTCACTTGTCAGCGAGTCCAATAGGAGTCGTACGTTGACAGTCGTCGTGGCGGGAGTTGGTTCCCCGATAAGCTGGTCCAGGACGCCGATGCCTCCCGATGGAACCGGCAGAACCGGGGCGCTACTCACACCAAGTCGTGAAACCAACTCGGGCACCATCTGTGGCCACGTTTTTGCCAAGACCTTGATCTTACCATAGTTGCGTCCAGGGGACGCATCATCCAGAAACAGGAATGCAACCTCGGTGAATGCGTCTTTGTCTAGGGCAGTCGGCAACATAGTTTTCTTTCGCTGGCTGACGATCTCCTTGAATGCTTGCTCGTGGGGCTCCACCTTCTTGTACATCCTGGCCAGATTGCGGATGCCCAGAAAGCGGTCTGCGTAGTCCAGCATCAGGATTGACTGTCGAACTTCATCCTCACCAATCTTGTAGAAGGCAGCGATTTTCTCTGGCGGCCAGCCCAGCGCCCTCCGGTTTCTCAGTAACCAAGCGCGATCGACCCACGAATACTCCATCTTCGTGTCCTCGGCAATCTGGAGAACGGCCTCAAGTTCCTCAATCTCCTCAGGAACGCACGAAGGCAACACAGCGACCTCAACATGGGCGAACTGAGAGTACGTCTCGGCGCTCTCCAGAACCAGTTTGCGCATCGCACAAAGCCGCCTGTTGCCATTGACGACGTATCCTGATCTATCAATGAGAAGAGGCTCATTCTGCTTGCCATTTCGCAGCGTAGCCAACAAGCCACAAGCATCGATCATGTCACTCAGAATCTCGTGCTGTGCCAACAGCGCTGGCAGGTAGTCAGGATCTCCGGAAAAGAAGTCGTCCCCCACCTTGGCTCCGTAGTAGTCCTTTCCTTGACGCTGGTGTTCCTCGATGAACTGCAACTGTCTTGACGCCGTTCTTCCATTGGAGAGTCTGTAACATGGTACGTCTAGGAGAACCGAATACACAGGCAGCGATTGTCGTCTGCCCTGAAATTGTACGGGCCAAGTCATCATGGGTGTATCATGCTCGGTGATCTCAGATAGATGCCCTTTCCGCTTGAGCAATGACCACCAATTCACCGTGTTTTCCATGCTATCGCGCCTCCTCAAGGCCAAAGCCGATTAGAACCATTGGTATTGTGACGATCTCACAGTAGGACTGGAGTTCCGTGAGAACCCGTTCGTAGTAGGCAAGATTTTGGCCGAGTGCTCTACCCAAGCGTTTCGTAGGCACAAGATAGAGTGCCGCTTTGATCTGCCGTTGGCGATAGGACGATTCGAGTTTGAGCAGATCGGCGTATACACGTGCGACGTTGCCCGTCTGTACGCAGGCGCCAGTCTCGTCTCTAATTCCACCAATCCTGAGCATGTGCTGGCGATTGATCCTGCAAGCGGACGACCACCCTAGCTGTCTCAGTTTCTGCAGTATCTGAGCTCGAACAAGCGAGGTGGAACCATGGTGGACAACCATACGTACCGGCGACAGGCTGGCGCAGACTTCGTCGGCAGCCACGACAACACTTTCCTGTGGGTCGTTGGACCTGAAGCAAATGGTTGTCATTGCCCCGGCTTTCTGGAGAGGGAGCTCAGCGACGCGTCATAGACCGGCTTGTCCCAAGGACGGTAACGAACGTCTCCCTTCAACGCATCCGTGAGGCGTCGCTGCGAGAGTTCGACGTACTCGGCTGACAGCTCGGCTCCAAGGTACCTTCGATCGTGTAACAAGGCAGCGACCCCTGAGGAGCCGACTCCTGCAAACGGGTCGAATACCAGCCCGCGCTCCGGGCATAAGGCCATCACCAGCGGTTCAATGAGCCCAACCGGGAACTGACAAGGATGCTCTGTCTTCTCCACGTGATTTGCCTTGACGTTAGGGATGTCCCACACATCATCTAACTCATCCTCGGAACTGTCCGACGATTCCCAGAAATCATCTGGGTTCTTTCCCTTTGGGTTGCATGTCAGTTGTCCTACACGTGGACCCTTAAACGCTCTTTTCCCTGGATACTTGCTCGGCACCCTGACGGCATCGAGGTCAAAGTAGTACTCATCCGTCTTCGTGTACCACATCACCACCTCATACCTGCCCGAGAACCTCTTCTTGCTGTGCAGGCCATGGCCGAAATGCCAGACAATGCGGTTTCGGAGGACGAAGTTCTCTTTCTCGAAGTATGGGTGCAGAACTATGTCCAGCGGCAGGATATGCCCGTTCGAGACGTAGTTTCCGACCTGCCAGCAGATGCTTCCCCCCGGCTTGAGCAGAGGAGAAATCTTGTGGATTATCCTCTTTTGCCAGCCCATATACTCGTTCAGATGGCGCATTTGGTCGCGCTCGTAGGATTTCCCGAGGTTGTACGGAGGAGATGTGACCACGAGGTCAAACACCGGTTCGGCCCCTTTCCAGGCGTCCAGCATGGTCTCAACATCGCCATTCCAAATTGTCGCTTTGCCCAGCTGATCGGGTTTGGGCGGTGAGACAGCAAAGACCTCTACTCCAGTTTCCACATCGGATACTGGCGTATGCTCGTGTGCAACTGCTCTTTTCATTGTGGTTAACCTCCCGGGGCTAACGTGAAGAGAAACTGCTGACTACTAGTGATTCGGTAGGTACATGCTGAGGCTGCGTGCCGCTCCAAATCAGAACTTCTCCGCAAACTCTCGTGCTGCCTTGTCCAGGTCCTGGTCGTCGACCTCTTCGCCACGGGTGGCCCAGGCAGGGAGGGGGAAGTTGATGAGGACGGGGGCGGGGATGTCGGGCTGGTGCACGATCATCGTGCCGGGCTTGATGATGGTGCTGCGCAGGCGGAAGGACTCGGGCAGGTAGTCGTACTCAGGGCTCTGGCT